>Ga0101944_10001963_pt1 | contig 36699 bp, 29 predicted proteins | sample DewCreD2012metaG_FD_75245 | JGI IMG/M metagenome (GOLD analysis project Ga0101944, IMG submission 75245) | Hot spring sediment bacterial and archeal communities from British Columbia, Canada, to study Microbial Dark Matter (Phase II) - Dewar... ... | reverse complement strand
CAAAGGGTTCATCCTCTGGTTCACAGGGCTGTCCGGAGCGGCAAGTCCACCATCAGCGAGAGGCTGCTCGCCGAGTTCCGCAGCCGCGGCTACAAGGCCGAGCTACTGGACGGAGACGTGGTCCGCACCCATCTATCCAAGGGCCTGGGGTTCTCCAAAGAAGACAGGGACACCAATATCCGGCGCATCGGCTTCGTGGCGGACCTTCTGGCGCGCAACGGAGTCATCGCCATTACCGCGGCCATTTCCCCTTACCGTGAGATCCGGGACGAGATCCGGCGCCAGACTGGGGAGTTCGTGGAAGTCTATTGCGAATGCCCCATCGAGGTCCTTGCTGAGCGTGATGTGAAGGGTCTCTACAAGAAGGCGCTTGCCGGGGAGATCCAGAACTTCACGGGCATCTCCGACCCCTATGAGCCGCCCGAGAATCCCGAAGTGGTTGTCCGGACAGATCGCGAGACTGTGGAGGAGAGCACAGAAAAGATCCTCGACTACTTGGCCTCCCGGGGACTCATAGACGGCCGCCAGCCCGTCTGACGGCGCCGTTCCGGGCTATCCGCCGGAGCGGGCTCCGCGTGGCGGAGAAGGAATCCGGACGCTTCACGCGCAATACCTGCGCAGAAGGGATGCATCCCGGCGCGCGCACCGGCCTGCAGCCGGCCGCCGCCGGGACCATTGCTATGCCGCGAGTCTTCCGTGAACGCGGCGTGAGATGAAGCGGAGGTAGAGCGTTGAACACACCCTCGACAGAGGCGGCGGGAGCTGCCGCGTCCACAAGCGAGCGCGGACAGCTCTTCTTCGCGAGCTGCGTGGCCCTGGTGGCCACCAGTATGATCTTCTCCGTCAGGGCCGACATTCTGGGCGCGTGGGAGCATTACTTCCGGAGCAGCTCGGAGGCCATCGGGTTCGCCATCCTTCCGGCGTTCTGGGGATTCACGATTGCGATCTTCATCGGCGGACAGCTGTGCGACCTGATCGGCATGCGAGCCCTGCTGGGACTGGCCTTCGTCGCGCACGTGGTGGGGACGATCATGACCATCTTCGCCCCCACGGTGGCCATTCTGGGACTGGCGACGCTGATCATCGGGCTGGGCAACGGGTTCGTGGAAGCCGGCATCAATCCGCTGGTGGCGACCATCTACCCGGATCAGAAGACGGTCAAGCTGAATACCCTTCACGCCTGGTGGCCGGGAGGCCAGATCATCGGAGGCCTGGCGGCTTTCTTCCTGACCCTGCTGTTCGTCCGTTTGCTGGGCCTTGACGACCCGAGGAAGGTCGCGGATTACGGCCACATCTGGAAGATCAAGCAGGCCGTGGTGCTGATCCCGATGGTCATCTACGGCTACCTGTTCCTGAAGCTGCGTCTGCCCCCGACGGAACGTGTCCAGAGCGGGGTCTCCACGGCGGAGATGTATCGCGAGATGTTCCGCCCGCTGTTCCTGGTGTTCCTGTTCGGCATGCTGCTTTCGGCGGCGACCGAACTGGGAACCGTGCAGTGGATCGGCGAGATCATGAACGAGATCGCGCTGAAGAACGGCATCCTGGTGCTGGTCTGGATCAACATCATCATGCTGGTCGGACGGTTGTTCGCAGGACCGATGGTGCACCGGTTCAACCCGGTGGGTCTGCTGATCGGTTCGGCTTTCCTCTCTGCCGTGGGGCTGGTGGCGATGGCCAAAGTGACGGGACCGGCAGCAGCCTTCGGGGCGTCGTTCATCTTCGCGCTGGGCATCTGCTACTTCTGGCCGACCATGCTCGGCATAACCTCCGAAAGGTTCCCGAAGGGCGGAGCGGTGCTCCTTGGTCTGATGGGCGCCGCCGGCATGGCTTCGGCGGGGCTCGCTCAGCCCTGGCTGGGACGCCTGAAGGAGACCCTGGGCGCAAGCGGGGCGCTGATGACGGTGGCCATCCTGCCCGCGATCCTCTTCGTGATCTATGTCATTGTGTATATCAGCGATAAGGCTCGTGGGGGTTACCGCGTGGAGCGGCTGTCGGCCGAATAGCCACCCATATTCTGCAACAAGCAAGAAGGCCCGGACCGCAAAAAAGGGTCCGGGCCTTCATCGCATCCGCCGAGTGAACCGTGCTCAGTCCATCTGCTGGCCACCTGTCACATTGATGGCCTGACCGGTCATATACGATGCCTGATCGCTGGCCAGGAAGACCAGCACATTCGTCACGTCGTCATAGGTGCAGCCGCGGCCGAGAGGCACCTGGCCTTCATACTTCGCCCGCACCTCTTCCTTGGTCAAACCCTGCGTGCGGGAGTACTGCTCGTAAAGGCTGTCCTGCCAAAGCGGGGAGTCCAGCAGGTTGCCGGGGCAGATGGCGTTGACGCGGATGCCGTAAGGAGCAAGCTCCAGCGCGAGGCTCTGCGTCAGTCCCACGCCACCGAACTTGCTTGCCGCATACGCGCTGTTGCGGAACGACCCTTTCTTGCCGGACTTCGAGTTGATCTGGATGATGACGCCGGACTTCCGCGGGATCATCACGCGGGCGGCGTGCTTAGCGGTGATCATGTAACCCACCAGGTTCACATCCACCACCTTCCGCCAGGTCGCGACATCGAATTCCTCGATGGGACCGGCGATGAGGATGCCCGCGTTCGCAACCACGATATCAACCGTCCCGAAGCGGTCCAGAGCCTGCCGGAACGCGCCGGCCACCTGCTCCTCATCGGTGACATCCACCCGGATGCCCAGCGTCTGGACCCCGTGGGTTGCAGCCACAGCCTCGGCAGTGGCGCGAACGCGCTCCTCGTTCAAGTCCAGCAGAACGACCGAGGCTCCCTCCTTCGCCAGCCGGTGGGAGATGGCTTCCCCCAGTCCCTGCGCCGCACCAGTAACCAGGGCTACTTTGCCCCCAAATATCTTGCCGGAGCCTCCCCCGCCGCAGTCGGCCTGCTCCTGCTGCTTCTGGAGCATAATCCTGAACAGTTCGTCCTCTGCCTCGCGCGTCCAGAACATACCGTCCTTCAGACGGGCGTAGACCGTAGGATACACATCCTTCAGTTCTGTCAGTTCCAGGAGCGGAATGTCCGGGAACTGAGGGAAGATGACGGTCTTCCCTGGGAACCGCCCCTCCTTGACCGCCGCGAGGCCATCGCGGACGGCGTTCATCCCGCCGATGGCCGCCGCGGAGTTTGCGGTCTGCAGCTTGCCCTCCTCGGACAGGTGCAGGGTATCGGCCAGGTCCTGCAGGGACGAGCCGCTGGAGCCGATGTAGCGCACTCCTCGCGTGAAGCAGTCTCCCAGCGGGAGATGAGCCTTCACGCCCCGGGCAATGCCCGCGAAGATGTTCATCACACCCCGGCTGGCCAGATGCCGCGACGCCTGCGCCACCAGAGCGGGCACCGGAACCAGGGTCACGATGTCGTCAAACCCCGCGCCCCCGGTCATCCCGGAGATGATAGCCTCCAGCTCGCCTTCGGCAAGCGAGTTCGGGTTCACAAATCGGATCTCGATCCCCCGCTCCCGGGCGGTCTTCTCAACTCGGAGGCGAAGCATCTCGTTGCGGCGGTCGTCAATGTCCGTGCAAAGGATCTTCGCGGGCGGCGCTTCCAGCTCCACGGCGCGCTGGACGTGCATCTGACCCATCGGCCCGGCCGCTCCGATGAACCAAGCCGTCCCCCCGGCGGTCAGTTCCGCGGTGCGAAGCATCCGGTAGCCCTCCGCAACATTTGCAGAGGGTGTCCCGACGACGGCCAGGCGGTCGTAATGAATACGGCCGACATCCACCTCCACATCATCCGCAAGCCCGGACGCTCCCACCACGTTCAGAACCCCGCAGTAACCGAGAGCCTCCGATAGCAGCCGCAGATCTTCCGCACCGGCCTGACCCAGCACGATGATGTCATCAAAACCCTGCGCCCCGTGGGCCTCGGCGACGGCCTTAGCCTTGTGCGGGCTGAAAGAGCCATCTTCCATGACACGCGCGCCGGCCGCCTGCGCCACCTTCTGGAGGGCACCCAGGGCAGAAGGACCAACTCCGGCCGCAATGACCACTGCCGGGCAGGTCTCCTCTGTGAGGACGCCGCCGAAATCAAAGCTGTCTGCATCTGAGGAAGACGGCCGGTAGACCAGAGCCACCCCACCCTTTTTCAGCGTCTGGCGATGTTCGATGCGGTAGGCAGCCACGACACAGGCCCACGGCTCCGCCAGCGCCGCCTGCAGATAGCCTGTCTCGTCACGGACGGGGAGAAGGTAGCTCCCCTCGTCACCCTCCAGAATCTCCTTGCCGACCGTGCCGTATTGCTGCATGGCTCCCGGCAAAACGTAGCCGTAGGCCATGCTGACCCCTTTGTAGAACACGTCGGCCTGCACGATGTAACGCTCCCCGACGTGATACCGGTCCTTGAGATTCTCCCCCACCCCGACGACGGTGACCGAGACCTCGTGCCCCAGGATGACAGGATCCTTGACCATATCGCGGCCGGACAGCCGGGGATGCTCCGGGCCAAGGTTCACCACCTTGATATCGCTGAAGCAGATTCCCACCGCATCCTGACGCAGCAGCAATTCATCGGGACCATACTCGGGCAGCGGCCGTACGACGGGCTTGCCGTCCTTCCCGAGGTTCTCCAGCCCCGCGCCGTAAAGCTCCCAGACCAGATGGGTCTTCGGGAGAGGCAACCGGGCCTTGCGGTATTGCTCAAGAAGATCTGTCATCGGTTTCGCAGATGTTCCTTTCTCAACCTTGCAGGGGTGCGGTCTTCCTATCCGGCCAGTCCCCTGATCAGCTTCATTCTGTAAAGCTCGTCTGGACGCGAGCTGATGCGGGCCACCTCTTGCTCGCTGAAAAACTGGGGACCGCCGAAGGCATAGGTGCCCCGCAGAACGCGCGCCGTCTTCACCCACATGGCCGTGATGCCCAGCACCTCGACCGGCGTCTGTCCGATGGCGATCAGTCCGTGGTTCTGCATCAGGACGGCCTTCGGAGGTTCACCGGCCGCGTCCAGAAACTCCCGCGCCTTCTGATGGACCACCTTGGCGAGGGGCAGACCCGGATCGGTGTAGTCCACCAGGACAGGCGCAACGCCGCAGGAGACGATCTCGTCCGGGAAGATGCGCCCGCCCAGGACCTCTTTCCAGTTGCGGGAACACAGGATCATGTTCACAGCCGTGGGGTGCGTGTGGCCGATGAAGTTGATGCCCGGCAGTGACAGGAGGGAGGCGTGCAGAACAGTCTCGACGCTTGGGCGCAACTTCTCTGCGGGATCCGCGCACGCAGCCTGCAGGGCATCCTTGACCTCTTCGTCGGTGGCGCTTTCGCGGCCCAGAAGCTCCAGCACCGCATCGAATCGTACCTCAACGAAGTGCTCCGGCTGAATCCCACGCAGGGTTGTTCCGCTCGCCTTGACCGCGAACGTTTCCTCGCCCAGCCGGGCGGACGTATTGCCTTCCCCCAGGATGACGTAGTCATTGGACGGCTCTCCGAGCTCCCTGGACATCTCGACCAGCTTCGCCAGGGCATCGGCCTTGTTCATCGTTCACCTCAGTTCAGGAGATCTGCGCCTTGCGGCGGCACGCATCAGAAACCTTCAGGATACGGGCCCAGCCAGTTGGCCCAGACTTTCCAGCCCTCAGCGGTGCGGGCCAAAAACTCCACCCATTCCACCTGACCCACCCGGCCGTCCGGCTTGCGGACTTCCGCCTCCACGCGGGCAAGGGCGGCGTTCTTGCCGAGCGGCTGGATATCCAGCGACGTAATCTCGGTGGTGAAGTCCTCGTGCCGGTGCTCCTCCACCAGGTGGGCGAACTCCCCTGCGTCCATCAGGTAGACGCCGGCCCGGCTCCCCAAATCAATGCAATCCACAACGGGGAGAATGGTGAGCTCCAGCGCCCTGCGCGAGTCCGCCGTACGGAACGCCTCCGAATACTCCCGCGCCACCCGGCGCACCTCTTCGAGATCTTCCGGATCAAGCTGTATCACGTCAACATCCTTCCTGTGAGCGCCCCGGCACGCTCTCCGCCTCGCGGCGGCGTAGCACCTCAGAGGCGTGTTCCAGTTCCTGAGGAGTATTTACCCCCGCCACCTCTTCCGCCGGACATTGCACGGCTTCTACGAGCAGATTCCGTTCGACGGCCAGCCCGACCAGCTCGGTCAGAACAAACTCCCCACGCCGCGAACGCGCCGCCGCCTCCTCCAGCGCCGGCCACAGGAACGCCGCGTTGAACGCGTAGAGTCCGCCGTTCACCTCGCGGATGGCGCGCAGAGCGGTGTCCGCGTCGCGCTCCTCCACGATACCGCTGACAGGACCGCCGGCTTCCTTCCTGATGATGCGCCCGTACCCGGAGGGATTGTCCAGAATCGCCGAGACCAGAGTGATGGCCGCCTCCCGCTCGCGATGGGTCTGCATCAGACGCCGGACGCTCTGGAGAGTGAAAAGCGGGCTGTCTCCGCACGCGACAAGCACATCCCGCCGGGTCTCGCGCAGAAGCGGGGCCGCGCACAGGACCGCATCCCCGCTGCCCCTGGGCTCAGGCTGGAGGGCCAAAAGCACATCTGCACCCAGAGCGCGCCGCACAGGCTCATGAGTCTGCGGCGAGACCACGACGCACAGCGGGCTGACTCCAGCGGATAGAAGCAGGGAGCAGACCCTTTCCACCATGGGACGCCCGGCCACTGGGAGGAGCACTTTGGGAACGTCTCCGCCCATCCTGCTGCCGCGCCCTGCGGCGAGCACGGCAGCGGAGAATCCAGCCGGCAAACCCTCACTGCTGCACCCAGTCACGAACCGCATTATGGCACGCCCTCAACTTCGGGGCAACCACGCCGCTCCCCGCTCAACGATGGCAGCGCAATACCGGTACTCCTTCCAGCCCCTCCCTGCACAGAGGCGTGGCACAACGTAAGTGACAACAGAAAAGCGTTCCGACACACTCCGAACCGGCACGAGAGCCGGCCAGCCCGAACCCGAGCAATCATCCTGAGTCCCTCCGGGCGGCCCTCTCCGGCCCCGGCCAGAGAGCGGATGGTTTTTCGCGGTCAACGCAAGGCTTCCCGTAAGCACGCGCGGGACATCACGACCACCGATCCTCGAAACCACCTCGACTCTGACCTCTAGACAGACTGCCAGGCTGCCGGCCCGGAGCCCCGGAGTCCCGATGGTTCTGTCCGCCCTGACTTCGCCACCTTGAGGGCAGACGGTCACGGCCGCTCCGCCGGGTCCGGCAGCCTGGACCCTCCTCCCGGAGGTGCAGGAACCATGCACATTTCTGAAGCACGCGAGTTCGTCGGAAAGAACTGCAGCGTCACGTGGATGGACCGCTTCGGACGAGAGCAGACCACCATCTTACGTGTGAATGACCTGACGTTCATCCCGCTTTACGGCGCCTACCTCGTCGGCGACGGCGAAGAGCTGAACCTGGATAAGGTTACCCGCATCCAAACTGTGGAGTAAGACGGGACACTGGAAGGTCGCCAGGCCCTTCGAGGCAGCATCGCAGGACACGCGGGCCGAGCGTCCCCGGCCAGCCCCGCGACGATCGTGGTTGGTAGAGTCCTTTTCCGGGGCTGAAGCACGCGAGCGAAAAGGAGGTTAGCGAAACAGGAGACGGTACGCCGGGGCGCGGCCGGCGCCCGCGAAGGCGATTGCAGTTTCATCCCACGACAGCGCGGCTAGAGAGAGCGGACAGTGTTTGGGCGACCGCTCTCTCCTCCTTCCCAGTCAGGGCCCCGCTCCTTTGCGGATGCGGGGCCCCGGGCTTTTATTCCCTCAGTAAGAGAAGCGGGTCAGGCGCACCTTCCCGCGGAACACCCAGTAGATGGCGGTGGTGTAAGCCAGAACGAACGGCATGCCCATGAACGCGATGTTGCGCATGATGGCCAGCGTCTTCTGTGACGATGCCGCGTTATACACCGTCAGGCTGAACTTCTCCGGATCTATGCTGGACGTCACAAGGTTCGGGAACAGGGCGAACCCGAAGAGGAATATCAGCGCCGCAATGGTGCACGCCGACGAGATGAACGCCTGACCGGGCATCCCTTTGTAGATGGACCGCGGGATGTTGGCCACTGCCAGCACGTTCAGCACCACAAGCCCCCACACCCACGGATATTTCTCGAAGTTGCGGATGGCGCCGGGCACAGCGACCAGCGTGAAGATGGTGGTCAGGATGTAAAAGACCAGGAACACGCCAAACGTCCCCCAGATCCAGTGCCGGACCTTCTCCTGCAGCTCACCCTCCGTCTTCAGGTACAGGTAGATAGAGCCGTGCATGCAGAACATCACCAGCGTCATGGCTCCCACCAGAAGCGGGTAGGGCCGCAACAGATCGAAGAACGTGCCCTGATACTCTCCTCCCGGGCCGATCGGGATGCCCTGCATCATGTTCCCCACGGCCACCCCGAAGAGAATGGCTGCAACGGCGCTGGCAAGGAAGAATGCCCCGTCCCAGAAGGATCTCCATACACGGGATTCGCGCTTGCTGCGGAACTCGATGGCCACCGCCCGGAAGATCAGAGCGAACAGCAGCAGCATAAAGGCCAGGTAGAAGCCCGAGAACGCCGCCGCGTAGGCTGCCGGAAAGGCGGCGAAGAGAGCACCTCCGAAGGTCACCAACCACACCTCGTTGCCGTCCCACACCGGGCCGATGGAGTTCAGAAAGATGCGCCTCTCGTAATCCCCCTTCGCGAACAGGTGGAGAGACCCCACCCCAAGATCGAAGCCATCCAGGATGGCGTATCCCGTCAGCAGCACCCCGAGCAGAATGAACCAGAAAACGTTCAGATCTATCATCTCTGGCTGCCCTCCTCCTCTTCCTCCGCAGTAGCGGTCAGCGACCCTTCCTCGCCCTTCAAGATGGCCTCCCGGATGCCCGCAAGCCCCTCCTTCGCGGCGGCTCCGGTGGCATCCGCCTCATCCGGCCCGTGCTGGATCTTGTCGTTCATCACGTAGATCCACACCGCAGCGAGAAGCAGGTAGATGACCAGGAACATTCCGATGGACGTGGCCACTTGACCGCCAGGAACGCTCTGAGAGTAGGCTTCGCTGGTCCGCAACAGACCGTAGACGATCCACGGCTGCCGCCCCACCTCCGCCGCCATCCATCCGAGCTGGTTGGAGATGTACGGCCCGATGACAGAGAACACGAACACCCACAGAAGCCACCGGGTCTGGAACAAGGTGCCACGCTTATACATCACGGCCGCAACAACCGTCAGCAGAATGAAGTACAGACCCAGCCCCACCATCACGTGATAGGACACAAAGGAGAGCGCCACTGGCGGCCAGTCCTCCTCCGGGAACTGGTCCAACCCTTTCACTGGCTTGCTGCTGTCCATATGGACCAGCCAGCTCAACAGTCCCGGGATGGCGACAGAATACCGGACCGTCTTCTCCTTCTGATCGGGAAGTCCGATGATGTGCAGCGGGGCTCCGCCCTCTCCCGTCTCGAAATGCCCCTCGAAGGCCGCCAGTTTCGCCGGCTGATGCTCGGCCACCTTCACAGCGTGGTAGTGGCCGGTCACAAGCTGGGCGACAGAGGACACCAGCGCCAGAGCCAGAGCGACCGCAAAGGATTTCTTCGCCATCTCCACGTGCCGCCCTCGCAGGATGTAATACGCCGTGATGCTCATCACGACGAACGCCCCGAGGATAAAGGCGCCGATCAAAACGTGCGAGAGGCGGATCATGCTGGACGGGTTGAACACCACCGCCCAGAAGTCCGTGATCTCGGCCCGCAACGCTCCCTGATGCTCCACCAGACGGAAGCCCGCAGGGGTCTGCTGCCAGGAGTTGGCCACCACGATCCAGATGGCGGAGAACATGGAGCCAAGCGACACCAGCACGGTGGACAGGAAGTGCACCCGCGGAGAGACCCGGTCCCAGCCGAACACGAGCACGGCAAGGAAGCCGGACTCAAGGAAGAAGGCGAAGATGCCTTCCGCCGCCAGAGCCGATCCGAAGACGTCCCCCACGAAGCGCGAATAGGTAGCCCAGTTCGTGCCGAACTGGAACTCCATCACGATGCCGGAGGCGACACCCAGCGCGAAGTTGATGGCGAAGATCCGTGTCCAGAACTTGGCCATCACCTCGTACTGCACATCCTTCGTGCGCAGATACTGCCACTCTGTGAACACCATGATCACGCCCAGACCGATGGTCAGCGGCGGAAACAGGTAGTGGAACGCGACAGTCAGCGCGAACTGAATGCGCGAAAGAAGCAGAGGGTCAAAGTCCAACGCGCGTCTACCCCTTTCTCAACACGAAAGCTTCCGGCGGAGCGGCGCCGGGCCGTGGAACTCCCACGGCCGGGCGAATTTTCGACGTTGCCCGGTAGCATCCCTCCACGTGTCCACTGTATACGCAAAAAGGCCGGCTCCGTAGGGGCCGGCCACACATCCAGACGTGGAACGCACGGCCATCAATAAGTCATGGTCTCTCCCACTCTCAGGATGGCAGCATTCCGGCCCGCCGCCTGCACCTTGCTGACGAACTCGGACGGGTCCGCCTTGATCAGGTCAAAAGTGTTGTAGTGCATCGGCACTGCGAGCTTCGGGTGCAACAGCTCCACAGCTTTGACAGCGTCGTCAATCCCCATGGTGAAGTTGTCGCCGATCGGCAGCAGGGCGAGATCTATCGGGTGCATTTCGCCGATGAGCTTCATATCCAGGAACAGCCCCGTATCGCCGGCGTGATAGAGCGTGCGCCCGTCAGCCATCACCAGCAGACCACAGGGCGGGCCAAGGGAGAGGAATCCGGAAGGGGTCTCCACAGTGTTCCCGTGGTGGGCAATGGTCAACTTCACCCGCCCGAAGTCGAAGTCGTGCGCACCGCCAATGTGCATCGGATGCGCCTTGGCTCCCTGCCGCTGACAGTAGCCGGCCAGTTCAAACGTGCTGATCACCGTGGCGCCGGACCGCTTTGCGATCTCCAGCCCGTCGCCAAGATGGTCACCGTGCCCGTGGGTGATAAGCACGTAGTCCACCTTCAGATCTTCCGGCTTTACGGAAGCGAAAGGGTTCCCTGTGATGAACGGGTCAATGGCGATCCTGTGCCGCTCCGTCTCGATAACGAAAGCGTCGTGCCCGTAGTATGTCAGTTTCGGCATCTGTGGCTCCTCCTCTGCGGTCCGTGCCCCTTGCAATGACGTTCTACGCCACGCGCAGCCGCTCCTTCTCCTTCAAATATTCGAGGATAGCTTCATCATCGTCGGCGATGACCGTTTCGCCGTCCACCAGCGTGGGAACATAAGTCTGCCCGCTGACGGCGCGGAGGTCGGCCCTTTGAGAATGAGCGAAAGGCACGTCCACAATCTGAACGGGCAGATCACGCCCCTCCAGCCATCTCAGCACGCGGATGCAGTAGGGACAGGTGCGAAGCACATACAGCTTCACGCTCTCAGATCCTCCTGTGCCGGACGCCCTGGAAATCCAGATATTCCTCAGCGTCGCAGTCCCAGTATTTCAGTGGTACCGGGATCTTACCGCTGCCAAAGGGCGTGTCTATCACATAGGTGGGACAGGCCAGGCCGCTCAGCGTGGAGCGCAGCCGCGTCATGATCTCGCGCTCCTTTTCAAAATCCGCCCGGAAGTGGCTGACTCCCTCCACGGGATCGCAGCGGTAGATGTAATACGGCCGCACGCCCATTTCATACAGCGTGGTGAACAGCTCGTAAAGGGTCTCGTAGTCGTCGTTCACGCCCTTGAGGAAAACGGACTGGCTGTACAGCTGCCCGCCCGTGGTCTTCAGCTTCTCGACGGCCTCCCTGACTTCCGGCGTGATCTCGGCGGGGTGCTCGAAGTTCAGGCCGATATACAGCGTCTGCGGCAGACGCTTCAAGATCTCGATCTTCTCATCCGTCACCAGCAGCGGATCTGTAACCGGGACACGCGTGCCGATGCGGACGACTTTCAGGCTCTCGATGGAGGACAGGGTCTCGATCACGTATGAGAAAAGCTCCGTCGAGACGAAGAGAGGATCGCCGCCAGAGAGAATGGCGTCCCGGATCTCCGGATGCTCCGTCAGGTAGCGTTTCCACTCGTCCACATCCGGCTTGCGGATGCGGCCGCGCTCCACGTGCGAGACCATGCGTTTGCGCGTGCAGAAGCGGCAGTATGTGGCGCACTGAGCCGTCAAAAGAAGCAGCGCGCGGTTCGGATACTTGTGGACAAGGCCGCGGACGGCCATGTGCTCATCTTCCATGAGCGGATCCGCAGCCTCGTGGTCCAGGGTGATCAGCTCCTGGTCGTCCCAGACGAACTGCCGCGCAATGGCGGGCTCGCTCGCGACAAGGTTCTCAATATACCGGGACCGCCGTTCCAGCAGCCGGGAATCGTCGTCATCCATCCTGAACACCGCTGTCTCCTCCTTCCGAGCAGACCGTCATCACCGCGTCCTTCATGCCGTGGATCAGTTTCTTCTCATCAGAGCAGACGGTGGCCAGCACGCCTGCGAGCTCAACCTGCCCATCCGAGACATAGTAATACGGACAGAGCCTCGTCCGCCCGCCGAGCAGCCCGGCGCGCCCCTGGCGGGGGTCATAATACGGAACCTCCACGCGCCGCCCCTCCCGGAATTCCTGCAGCACGTACACCGTGGAATCAAAGGATTCAAGGGCACGCTCCAGCGCCTGGCTCCATACCTCCCGGGAAACGTCGTGTCCTACAACCACCCCGCGCGCTCCCCAGGAGAGCGGCGAGAATCCGCTCGGCTTCAGCACCAGACGGCGCTCACTCTGCGTGGCCTCTGAAAGCTCCCTGAAGTCGCGGACAGGTTTTCCCCTGAAGCGCAGGCCGGAGATCTCGGCATGAGGCGGCACGGGGGAAGGATCCATCACCCAGGTCGGAGGGACCAGAGCCTTCAGCAAAGCGAAGTGGCCCTCCATCTCCATCTCCCAGAACTTTTCCAGCGACGGATGATGCAGAAGCGCAAGCGCCAGTTTCTCCTCCAGGAATGGCTTGAGCGGAGGGGATATCCGGATCTTCCGCTTCCGGGCGGCATAGACAATCAACTCGGACTTGGGCACGTTGCGAAGATCAAAAAGCTCGAAAAAGCGCCACACCAGGTCCACGCGTTGCCGGGAGCGTTCCCGCGTCAGCCACAATCCATCTTCATCGAATGTCAACTCAGCGGGATGCACGCAGGTAGCATCCAGACCCGCCTCTCTGAGCGCCGCCGCCATCCAGCGCATTTCGGGCCGGTAATCCTCGGATTCGTCCGAAACTACGATGGCAACGATAGGATCCGGCACACCGGCAAACGAGCGCAGGGCGCCCGCAAAAGACGAGGGAATACCGTCGGCGCCGCCCAGAACCTGAAATCCCGCCTCAGCATAGGCCCGCGCCATCGCAGCGGTGTGTCCGGCTCCGCCGGGCACGGAGTCCAACTCCGTAATCCACATCTGGCCGCGGCCCAGCATCAGATCCGGCCGGATGAGAAGGGGCAGATGTTGCTTGAAGTGCCCCATCCGGGCCGTCTCCAGCAACCAGTCCGGTTTACCCCGGTCCAGCCATGCCTTCGCCCAGTCGTAGCCCTTGCCAAACCATAGTCGGTTCAACGCGCGGTAGAAGGATAACAGCGCAGGGCCCAGATCGCGCAAGAGCGCGGTTTCCTGGGGAGAGAGCCTGAAGGGAACCGGTGAAACTAGATGCCCCGGTTCATCAGCCTTCCAGATTCCTCCACGGGAAAGAGCGCAAGCAACATCTTCCGCCGCAGACGGTATCTCTGGTGCTGGGTTCTTCACTGCGCAGGCGGAAGGACCGGCTCCACCCTGTTGGATGGATGCGGATCGGCTGTCCCGGTTATGGTTCTCTTCAGACATATGATACAGAAGAGCCGCCGGCGCCGGGGCGCGGGCTATCCCGGCCCCGCTCCGGCTGTGTTCAAACCGGCCAGCTCACACCACCTGTGGCAACGCTCTGCGGCGATGCAGAGTTCCTCCTGAGTCAGACTGTCCCGTCCGGCACACGCTCCGAAGCAATCCGCAAGGCGGTCCGCCATGGCCTCCTCCAGCGCCGGCATGGTCCGAAGCCAGAGATGCCCCTGATACAACACCGCCCCCCTTGTGTGCCACTGGGCTCCCCCGGCCAGTTTGGTTCCCGCGGGGGAGATAACATCGCCCGCCACAATGGAAGACTGGCACATCACTCCTGCCGGATTCTCTTCGCACTCCGCCTGCAGGCAGCTTATCGCGCAATCCATCAGGGCATCCCGGATCGCGCGGTGGATGCGGCAGTAGGACTCCCGGAGCCCTCCCAACAGTGCGGAGGCAGAGCGTGGCCACGCAAGAGAAAGCGACATTTCGTCGCCGTGGAAGACCACGCCGCCTCCAGTAGGACGCCGCACCAGACGCGCGCCGCCGAACAATACCGCCGCAGCCGTCCCCTGTTCGGCCGGAAGAGTCCTGCCCATTGTAACCGTGGGTTCGGACCATCGGAAAAAGCGAAGCTGAACCTGACCCTCCCGCGCAGCCCGCTCCGTCAGGACGACATCCACCTCCATGTTCATCTCACCGCTCATGGGTGAGGTTGAGACCACTCTTATCTCCACGGATTTACTCCATTGCGCCATTCACGGGCATCGTCAGAACTGGACGGCGCGCCGCAGAGACCTCGTCCAGCCGCCCCACGGGCGTGGAATGAGGCGCGCCCCGCACCACGTCCGGACACTCATCTATCTCGCGATCTATCGCCAGAAGCGCGTCCACGAAGGCATCCAGCGTGGTCTTGCTTTCGGTCTCCGTGGGCTCGATCATCAGCGCCTCGTCAACAATCAGGGGGAAATACACCGTGGGCGGGTGGAATCCATAGTCCAGAAGCCGCTTGGCGATATCCAGCGCCCGCGCCCCTCGCTTCTTCTGATTCTTCGCGGACAGGACGCACTCGTGCATGCAGGGTTCGTCCACGTGCGGAGCGAACGTCTCCCGCAACCGGCTCCGGAGATAGTTGGCATTGAGGATGGCCGTCAGGCTGTTCTCCCGCAGTCCGCGCGCACCCAGAGCGCGGAGGTAGGCATAAGCCCGGATCAGCACTCCGGTGCTTCCGAAGAAGGCTCGCAGTTGTCCCACCGACCTCTCCGGCTGCCGCAACCGGAAGCCGTTTTGCGCATCATTCTCGACGACCCACCCCGGCAAGAACTCCGCCAAGTGCTCGGCCACACCCACCGGACCCGCGCCCGGTCCCCCGCCCCCGTGCGGTGTAGAGAGTGTCTTATGCGTATTCACGTGCACAATATCGAAGCCCAGGTCGCCAGGGCGGACGATGCCGGCAAGGGCGTTCAAGTTTGCGCCATCCAGATACAGCAGCGCTCCAGCGTCGTGCACGATCTCCGCAATCTCCAGGATGCCGTCTTCGAACAACCCGAGAGTGTTCGGATTGGTCAGCATGAACAGCGCCACATCACTGTCCATCACTTCCCGCAGGGCTGAAGGGCTGATGCGACCCCGCTCATCGGAGCGCACGGTCACCACCTGATAACCGCCCAGACGGGCCGACGCCGGATTGGTGCCGTGCGCCGAATCCGGGATGACCACCTTACTGCGCCGCTCTCCACGCGCCTCGTGCCAGGCCCGCGCGACAAGGATCCCGGCGAACTCGCCCTGCGCGCCCGCCGCCGGATGCAGCGTGAAGGCGTGCATTCCGCACAGCTCACACAACATCTGTTGAAGGCCGTGCAACAGCTCCAGAGTCCCCTGCGTGCATTCCGTGGGCGCATACGGATGCAGCTCAAAGGCGGGAAGCCGCGCGCATTTTTCGGTGACGCGCGGATTGTATTTCATTGTGCAGGATCCCAGCGGGTAGAAAGTGGTGTCTATGCACATGTTCAGCGCTGAGATCCGCGTGAAGTGGCGGACCACGTCCAGCTCGGTCACTTCCGGAAGCTCAGCCGGCTCCGCCCGCACCTGTCCGGCCGGGAGCATCTCTTCCAGCGGAGCATCCTCCACATCAAGCGCGGGGAGCTGCCAACCGCGCCTGCCCGGCTGTGAAATCTCGAAGATCAGCGGAATATCCGTCACTGCAGCGCGTCCTCCAGAGCCGCCCTCAGAGCTTCCACGTCCTCCCGGGTCTTCGTCTCTGTCACACATACCATCAGGCAGTCGGCCATCTCCGGCCAGAAACGCCCCAAGTCCAGGCCGGGCCAGATGCCACTGCGCTCCCGGACGTGACGGCAGACATCCCCCGCCTCGCGCGGCAGACGAAGAACGAACTCATTGAAATACGGTCCGTCGAAGGCGAGCCTGACCCCCGGAATCCCCTGGAGCCGCTCAGCAGCCCGGTGAGCACGCACGACGTTCTGGCGGGCAACCTCCCGCAGCCCGTGCTTGCCCAGCGTACAGAGATAGATCGTGGCGGCCAGAGCTACGAGCGCCTGATTCGTGCAGATGTTGCTGGTGGCGCGCTCGCGTCGGATGTGCTGTTCGCGCGTTTGAAGGGTTAGCGTGAAACCTCTTCGTCCCTGCGCATCCCGGGCCATCCCGACGAGCCTCCCGGGCATCTGCCGGACCAGCGGCTCCCTCACCGCCATATAGCCCGCATAAGGACCGCCGAAGCTCAGAGGAATACCCAGCGGCTGCACATCCCCGACAGCGATGTCCGCCCCGCATTCGCCGGGGCTGGCAAGGATTCCCAGCGCCAGCGGATTACACGCGGCAACGAAGAGCGATCCGGCTGCGTGTGCGGCCTCAGCGGCGGCCCTCAGATCTTCCAGCTGCCCCAGAAAATTGGGCTGCTGTATCAGGAGGCAGGCCACGTTCCCGTCGAGGCACGTTTCAATCTGACCCAGGAGAGTCCGGCCGTTTTCGGGCGCCGCGATCCTGATCTCCGCACCGACACCGGAGAGGTAAGTCCTGAGGACACATAACCACTCCGGATGCATCGCTCCGGAGACAACGACGGCCGTGCGGCCTGTGTAGCGGATCGCGAGGAGCGCTGCCTCCGCGGCCGCGGAAGCGCCGTCATACATTGAGGAGTTAGCCACGTCCAGACCGGTCAGCCGGGCGATCAGCGTCTGGAACTCGAACCCTGCAATCAGTGTCCCCTGGCTCACCTCCGGCTGGTAGGGAGTATAAGTTGTGCTGAACTCTCCGCGGGAGATCAGCGCTTCCACCACAGCCGGAGCCGCATGTTCATACGCCCCTGCCCCGATGAAGCACTTCCCCGGCCCGGCAGGATGGTTGCGCTGCGCCAGTTCAGATACCTGGCGCAGCAGCGATGCCTCATCCAGACCGTCCGGGATCCCCGGAAGCTCCTCCACGCGACGGGGTATGGCCGCCAGCAGCGCCTCCACGGAATCCACGCCGATGGCGGCCAGCATCTGCCGCCGCTCGTCAGGAGAACTTCCGGTCCAGTCCAATGCCCGTCACTCCTCCTCGGCGATCAGCTCTTCATATTCGGACTCGTCCATCAGCGCGTCTATCTCGGAGGGGTCGGACATCTCAATGGCCACTAGCCACCCCTCGCCGTAAGGGGAGGTATTGACGATAGACGGGTCTTCGACGACTGACTCGTTGACCCGTACGATCTTACCTCCCACCGGAGCAAAGATGCTGAACGTGGACTTCACGGAATCCACCAGCGCGATTTCGTCCCCCGCCTTCACCGTTTTGCCTTCTGCCGGCAGTTCCACCGCCGTGATGTCCGTGATCTGCTCCTGGGCATGGTCCGTGATGCCCACATAGGCCAGCCCCTCGCGCACCTGCACCCACTCGTGCGATTCGGTGAACCTGTAGTCCGAAAGATCCATGTCTCGTCTGCGTCCTTTCTGCGCCGGCGTCTGTGTTCCCGGGGGACAGATCAGTCCCCTCGCGCCGGTCTGTAAAACGGCAGTGCGGTCTGCTGTGCCGGGACCTGTTTCTCCCGCACCTCCACCTCAAACTCGCCCTGGGCATCTGAGGCGATCAAAGCAAGACAGACGGGCCGCTCAAGTGAAGGCGAGAACGTGCCGCTGGTCACCCGGCCCACTACTTCTCCGCTGCAAAGCACCCGGCAACCCTCCCGGGGAGTAATCCGCCCCTCCGGCAGCAGACCGGCCAGTATCCGCAGTGGCCCGGCTTCCTTTTCGCGCCGCAGAGCTTCGCTGCCGGGAAACTCCACGCCCTTATCCAGCTTCACGGCCCATCCGTAGCCGATCTCGAAGGGAGATGTGGTCTCGTCCAGCTCGTGACCGTAAAGAGGATATCCCATCTCCATCCGCAGCGTGTCCCGGGCTCCCAGACCGCACAGCGCCATGCTTGAGGACTCGCCTGAGGCCGTCAAAGCGCGCCAGACGCCCTCTGCGTGTCCGGCGTGGAAGAAGATCTCGAAGCCGTCCTCACCGGTGTAGCCCGTGCGCGATATCCATACGGGCGCACCTGCTATGATTACCGCGGAGATGCCTCTGCGCGGGAGGTTCTCCGCTCCCGGAGCGACAGCCTGCACAATGGCTGCGGAAGCCGGTCCCTGCACGGCAAGGGCGCCGCGGTCCAGACGGGCAACCACAGAAACATCCCCTGAAAGACGGGAACGGAGGTGCTCAAGCACGGCCGCTTCCCGGGAAGCATTGAACACCAGCAGGAACCGGCCGTCCGGCAGATGGAAGACGAAGCCGTCATCAACGACACCACCGCGCTCGTTGGTCAGGAAAGTGTAGATGCCCTTGCCGGGCGGGGCGAGGCCGATATCGTTCGTGATGAGACTCTGCAGCCAGCCTTCTGCTCCAGCTCCCTCCACAATGATCTGCGCCATATGGGAGATGTCGAACAGCCCTGCACGCTCCCGGACGGCCCGGTGCTCCTGGACGATGGAGGTGAACATCAGGGGCAGACGCCAGCCTGCGAACTCCACCATCCTGGCGCCGGAAGCAGCGTGCATCCCGTCGAGGGGCGACAATCTCACCGTCTGCCCATCCTGCATATGACTCCCGATCTGCGAAGCAGTTTCAGCTATCGTAGCCGCAATACCGGACTCGCGTCCACACTCCGGAGACGGATGTCCGCCCAGGCGGCCCAGTCCGAGTCCGGGTTGTCCGCCGGACCGCAGTCTGCCTGCAACCTCAGGCGGAACGCACGCCCGCTGTGTGGAACCAGAACCGTGATCTGCTCCCAGCGCCCCTGTCCCACATGCCGTTCAGCCAGAAGCGCCGGTTTACTCCCATCCTCGATACGCCATACCGAGAAGGTGACCCCGTCCGACGGTCCACCGCCATCGCGAATGCCGGCCAGGCAGGAGAACTCCAGGTCTTCAGCGGATTCAATGAGTTCTGTCTCCCCGAACACGGACCCTATGCGGCCGACATATGGGGGATGGCTGAAAATGGCCATTCTGAGAACTCCTCCCACCGGCACCCCGTCAACGTGCCAGCATGCCCCGCTGGCGCTGTCGCTCCACCGGATGGCGCCACCACGCTCCAGAGTGCCCCAACGCCAAGGTGTTCCCTGTCCCACGAGCAAGAGATCCGTGCGCCGCTGTTCCAGCAACTCAAACTCAAGCCTCAGGCGCTCCTCCCGGTCCCCGCATCGAGCCGAAATCGTCAGGAAGGCTTCACCGCCGTGCGACGGCAGCGGATGGACCTGAAGGACACCGTTCAGTCTCCTGCCCTTTTGAGCGAAACCTGTAAGGCAGGCATCCACTCCCTCTTGCTCCAGGAACTCTACCTGCGGTCCATCTCCCTGACACCGGCAGTACACGGTGACGGGAATGCGCAGGCCTCCTCCCGGAAGCTTCCCGGGAGATCCGGACCTTATCTGAAGCGCCGGGACCACCCTGAAATCCACCTCCGCGCCGCCCACATCCAGCCACACGCGCTCACCCGGGACAGCGTCAAACGGGACAGTCAGGACACGGCGTACAGTTCTTCCGCGGTCCTCCAGTTCGATGCGCACAGCCTCGCCCGGAGCGGCTTCCTCCGGACCGGACACCTGCAATGCAGAGACGGTGGAGTCCGGAATGAAGCGGTACCTCCGGCCGCCGGGAACAGTCCTGAACCACAGCCAGCCGTTGCGTCCGCGCCGCACGGCAACTTCGGAGACGCGCTCCCCTCCTGGCCCGAAGACCTCCATCCTGCCGCCCCCCGCTCCGGCGCGGAAGCCGATCTGCTCGTTGCCGTAGATATCGAGGATCTCATTCCCCCGCCGGACTGCTCCTCCGGCGCAGGCGAGGGCGCCGATCTGCGTCAAGGCGCCTCTGCCGTCCAGGTATTCGTAATCCACCGACCGGCAATAGTCTATGCGGCGCCCCTCGTGCAGGCCTGAGAACTGGAACATCGCCCCGTCGGCCGACCAGGCAGCCCACCCCCACTGAGGCAAGGGCAGTCTGCCATCCGGCGAAGGGATCTCCCACGTCTCTTCACCACCGTTGACCCGGAGCTCCAGACCGGGATACCTGACACAGAGACGGGAAAGCGAGATGAACCCTTCAGCCCACGCTTCAGAGGCGCTTCGCAGACGGCCACAGGCATCCGCATAGACCACTCTCTCCGGAGTCAGGCCCGAGTAGCGCTCCGTGACGGGCAGCAGCATATAGTAGCTCCGGCAGGTCCGCTCGATGCCGCTGGTCTCCATAACCAGCCAACCGATGTGGCCGTACGCTAGCGTCGCCGCCAGGAAGTGGTCAATGGAGGCGTCAATCTTTTCCGGCGAATCCCAACCCGGGAAGGAGCGCAGGAAATAGCTCTCCCACGCCATGCCGATGTCCGCCTCGCGAGGATGGATCTGGTAAAGGGAGAACGCCACGTTGAGCGGCTCGTGGGCGGGGTCCAACCCTCCGTAGCAAAGCGCATAGTTCCCCGTGGCCAGCCCGGCGTACAGCCACTGATACGTTCCTTCCGAGTGTGCAATGCCGTAGACCCGCTGATCGTTCAGCAACAGCTCCCCGTAGGCATAAAATGTTGCCGCGAAGGTTCCCGCGCCGGGCACACGGGCGTCGTAATCCGTATACTGCCAGGGAGACGCTGCCGTGTGGACATCTGTGTACGCGGCGTCCGTGCCGAACTTGCTCTGAATCTGCGGGGCGAGACGGGCATCCAGTTCCACCGCCCTGGAAGGCTTCAGGGCATAGTTCCGCGGCCAGCCCGGCCGCCACTGCCCGTCCGATGTCCGCTGCACCAGATCGGGATGCCAGTGCTCGTTGACGCACGCGAGGTCCGTGTAGTTCGTATAAAGCCCCACCCGCCAGCCCAGCGATTTCTGATGCTCCAGATAAGCCTTCAGAGCCTCATCTCCGCCCTTGCCGGGGGCCGACCTGAGACGGAGCGTGAAGCTCTCGCCTCCATCCCGCCAGGTATCCTCGTGGTTGCACTGAATGAGACGGGTGATGCCATAGGACGCCAGTCTGCGCGAACGCTCCATCTGAGCAGCGTAGTCGTGCGGTCCCCAGGACTCCTGCCACAGATACTTTCCCGCCTCCCGGACAGCCGGAGAAGGAGGATTGGCTATTGTGGGATACACCTCTTCAAACACAGGTGAGAGAGTCAGGAATATCCGCTCAAACACGTCGTTCCGGCGGCCATCCGTCTTTGGGTGGTACCGCGACCCGCCATTGATGCGGATGCCGTCCCCCTCCAGCGACGGAGCCCCGTGGAGTTCGCTCGCGTTGGAGCGGTACCAATCCAGCCAGACGGACCCGAACCACGCGCCGCGACCGCTCCGGCCCATCAGCACCGCAGGATTGTTCCCCGCACCGAAGGTAATGAACGGCGTCTGAATGGCTCTGGCCCCACGGACTCCCTCGAAGCGTCCCAGGTCCAACCCCAGCGCCCTTCCGCCCTGCGATATGCAGTCCAGCACCAGAGATTTCTGCCAGATGTGCGCTGTCCACTCCACCTGTTGGTCGCCGCAGCGATAGACGGCACGCACCGAGTCGCCAACCCTGGCGGATTTCACAGGATGGAGCGGAGGCTGCTCTTCGAAAACCACCCGGCATCCCGCCAAGGGCCGGATCGTCTCGCCGGAGAGCCGGGCCACGATCGTCTCCGGGCCACCCTCAGCCGGGCGCCATTCATACTCGATGAACGCATCCGGCCCCCGGTAACGGAAGAGGAAAGAATCTCCCTTCTGCTCAATGGAGTTCTCCCACCCTGTCGCGAACTGCATCGGAAGAATGGTCTCCTCGCGGGTGGGAAAAGGCAGGCGTCCGGGGCCGGTGTTCAGACCCGGGGATTGCCCCGGAAAGGGGTCCACTCCTCGCCGGGGACGCGGTTCGAAGGACAGGGGAGCAAGCTCCTCACGGAAGAACGCGAGGTTATCCAGGAAAAGGAAGCGGTCCTCACGATTGCTGATGCCGCGCACCGCCAGCCCTGCCAAACTGCCACCCCGGAGCCGTTCCTGCTGCTCCGCGCTCAACCGGCGGTGGGCCAGCCACCACTCCTTCCAGCGAACCCGGGTGAGAGAAATCTCCACCTCCACACCTTGCCAGTCCAGCAGAATGACGGACACGTCCACTGGAGGCGTCCCGGGATCGGGAGCCCACTCCCAGTTGTTGCCGTAGACCCAGAGAGTGACCGAGTCGAACGGCCCCGGGACGGAGACAGGTGACGGAGGCCGTATGCGTAGAGCCCCGGATGTTCCGGAATCCAGGCGATAGGCCAGACGGGCCGTGGTCTCCCCGAAAAGCTTTTGCTCCCGGCTGCGCTGTAGAGTGGCCGCTACTCCCGTATCGCAGTGGACTGTCCAGCCCCGCAGGTCCTCGAAGTCCACCAGGGGAGGACGGTCATCCTCCACCCTTCCCGCCCACTCCATCTCATACGGGCGCGAGCCCTCCGGGCCGGTGACCTCACTCACCGCGTAAACGATCCGGCCGCTTTCGGCGCCGGCCGCGGCACCCATCAGCAGAATCCCGGCAGCGGCCGCCAGAGCCACTACGGCGGCCGCGCCCGCAGGTCTGTCCGTCAGTCCGTGACGAACTCCCCGCCGTCTACGCCGATCACATTCCCCGTGATCCATTGCGCCTCCGGGCGGGACAGGCAGACGATGGCGCCGGCCACGTCCTCCGGCGTGGTCAGCCGTCCGTTGGGGTTGCGCCGCAGCGCCTCCGAAATCATCCTTTCGTTCCCGGGGATCTTGCGGAGTGCGGGGGTGTCCGTGACTCCCGCGCGGATGGAGTTAGCCGTGATGCCGAACGGAGCCAGTTCCAGGGTCAGCTGGCGGATGTGGGACTCCAGCGCGCATTTGGCGGCCGAGACCGCGCCGTAAGCCTTCCATGCGTGATAGTCCCCCGCGCTGGTCATCCCGAATACGCGCCCGCCCCGGCTAAACAGATTATTACGAATGAGATCCTGCACCCAGTAGACCAGGCTGTGCGCCATGACGTCAACGGTCATGTCCATCGCTGCCCGGTTGATGGCGTCCTCCGGCTTGTCGGCTATGTAGGGCTTCAGCGTTCCGAAAGCCAGGGAGTGCAGAAGCACGCGGATCTTCTTGCCCTCCTCGGCCCCGTCCAGCTCCTGGCGAATGCTCTCGATGACCGACTGGCGCTTCTCCTCGTCCGCGGCGTTCACATTGAAGAATACCGCACGGCTGCCGGTCTCCTGGATGGCCGCCTTGATGCGCTCCACGTTCTCATACGTCGCGCGGCGATCCAGATGCACGCCGAAGATATTCATCTTCAGATCCCGCGCCAGTGCAATGCTGGCGGCCTCGCCGAATCCGCTGGACGCCCCGAGTATCAGCGCCCAGGACCCTTCAATGGGCGCAATGCTATCTTTCGTCAATCCGTCTGACCTCCTGGAATGCTGTATGCCGGCTGGCTCCGCCGGATGAAGCCCGCACAAGCGCCTTCTTGGCCATCGCGTGCCGTTTTCCCTGCCCCGGCGATCACCGGCTTCCGGCCCCGCCCGAGATCAGGAACTCCTCCAGATCCTCCACGCGGTCGAAGATCCGGTCGCAGAGCGTCTCGAAGAACGGGCTGCGGGCGTGAGGGAAATAGGCATAGACCGGCTTGTTATACCGGTATGCGAAGTTCATCTCCGAAAGCACGCCGGGTGAGAGCTTCTCGGTGGGATACATGACCACCACGAAATCGCTCTGGCGGATGAACTGGTAATCCCGGTCCACCGTGCGCATTTTGATCTGCTCGATCATCCGGCTGTCAATATCCGCAATGCGCGTTTCCTGATCCGTCTTCTCCAGCTCCCGCACCAACGACATATCCTTGATGTAGAGCGGGTCGAAACAGATAAAGGTCTTGCGCAGGCGGTCCACAGAGGAGCGAATGCGATCCAGCTCCTCAGGAGTATCCTCCAGCACGGTGATCGGGTAGCTCAGATAGAACTTCTTCTTGTCCCCGAAGCACAGGTCGTAGACATCCTCCACCGGCTGCTCCCGCGCCACCACGTAGAAGGGCTTATTGCAGAGCTTGGCCAGCTGCTCCGTGATGAACTCCTCTTCGTCCATCCAGACGCCCACCTCGTCCTTCTGCATCCAGCTCCACTGAGGATTCGCCTGGAAGCGTGCAATGACATCCTGAATGTGATCCACCACGTTCAGGAAGATGTCCGCCGGAAACTCCAGCACCTCGCGGTAGGCCAGCCCCTCCAGCAGGATCCCGCGCCAGCGGAAGCAGGCGTGGATCCCCACGCAGGAGTGCTCGGTCTTCTGCGCTTCGAGCGATATCTTGTAGAAGGCGGTCCTTCGCGCCAGGGACAGGACCGTAGCGTCGGAGTCCAGCACCTTCAGATCCGTGAAGTCTATCCCGGACTCCTTGCCGGTCTGCTTCATCACGGTGCCGATGTCGAAGAAGGAGATGTCGGCTCCTTTCTGCCGGCACAACCGTTCGAAATCCTCCATGAACTCGCGGCGGCCGGAGTTGGATATGCCTGTGACGATGATCTTCAAGCCAGTGTGCCTCTCGGGCCGGCAACGGGAGAATAACGCCCGCTCCCGCCGGTATGCACAGGTAAGTATCCTGCAGGGGGCTCCGCTGTCAAGAGCCACCCTCCGCTTCCGCCCCGTTGTCCCGGAACACCTCCGCCAGCGCCAGAGCAGCAGGCTTCGGCCTCCCGTGAAAGTCTATGATGGCCGTGTTGGCAGTGCAAGGGAAGCAGTCGTGCCCCATCCAGACGATAAACCCTCCGCAGCGCGGGAAGCGGCGCTTGGAGCATTCCGCCGCGATCCGCAGAAGATCCGCCTGCCGCTGCTGACTCCACGCTACATACTCTTCCAGTGACTCCGGCTCCCTCCCGTGCTCCTGGACGAAGCGGTCCCACTCGATCCACCAGATGGAGGTTCGACGCCAGAGCGGATTGGCCGGAGTGGCGGGCATTACGTCGCAGTCTCCGGCATACTGCCGGATGATATCCGCCGGCGAGGTCCCGGGAGCGCCCACTTCTGAGCGCATCAGAGCGTCGTCCGACTCCCAGTAGGCGCGCCAGTCGTCCACACTTCCTTCGGTCTTCCAGGGGCCGTGCACGTCCCAGTGGACTCCCGTCCCAAACTGGGCCGGGTCGGCATAGAAGCGGGGCCCGCTGGCGGAGGTAGGCAGGAACCGCCGCCCGGGATCCATTTCGGCCACCACCTCATTCTGCCGCCTGAGCAGGGGGTGGGAAAGGTCGCAGGGAGCAGTCTCAGTCTGCAGCTCATTGCCCCCGCACCAGAGGATGAGGGACGGATGATGCTGTCTGCGAGCGATGTAGGAGCGGGCGATCTCCTCGTGCGCCCTGATGGATTCATCATCGGAGGGCGGCAGGTTCTCCCGCCCGGAGGAGGACAGCGGAAACTCCTGCCAGACCATCAGACCGGCCTCGTCGCAAAGGTTATAAAACTCCTCCCTTTCAAGCGCCGCCCCGCCCCACACGCGCAGGATGTTGCACCCCATATCCCGGTACAGCGCGATAAGGTGGCGATACTGTTCCTCCGACACATCCGCATAGAGAGGCAGAACCGGCGTCCAGTTGACGCCCTGCAGGAAGACAGGCGTCCCGTTGACGACACAGACCCAGGGGTCCGCCTCCGGCGGAGCGCCCTCGCACGGATCCCACCAGACTTCCCGGAATCCCACGCGGCAGACGTGACGATCATGGACGGAGCCATCCGGGCTGAGCAAGGAGACCTCCAGGGTATATAGCGGCTGCTCCCCCAGCCCGTTCGGCCACCACAAATCCACCGGCACCGGCCCGATATCCAGCCCCCTGGCGGCAAGCTCCGGCCCGTTGCACTCAGCGGACGCTCGGGGCTGCCCGTCCCGCGTCAGGACGGCCCGCACCGTAAAACCCGCTGCACCCGGCGCCGCGCCGCGGATGCGCACGCAACCCGTCCTAGCTTGAGAATCCGTCTCGGTCCAGCACCGGATGTCCGCGAACTCGGCGCCGTCCACCGTCTCCAGAAAGATCCCGCCGGTTATGCCCGTCTGCACCAGGCGCACCGTCCAGTCCCACGTGTAGTTGAAGCGCGTCTTCCATTCTGTCATCCGGGAGGTGTAACCGAACTGCCCCAGCCATCGCGGAGGGTGGTCAAAGACGATGCGCAGAACGTTACGGCCGTCTCTGAGGTGCTGTGTCAGGTCGAAGATATGGGGGATGAAGCTGCCCCGGAACGAACCCACCTCGGATTCGTTCAGAAACACCCGGCCACAGTAGTCCAGCCCCTCGCACCGCAACCGGGTGGCCCTGCCAGACTGAAGCCACTCCGCAGGGATCTCAACCTCATAAATCCAGTGGCGGTTCTCTACCCACTCGCACTCGCGGGCATTCAAACCGGAGTTCCAGTCCGGCAGCAGGCCGTTGTCCCGCAAGACCTGCTGCACCGAACCCGGCACACGCGCCGCTAAAGCGGGGATCTCAGCTTTGGGCGACGCGCCGACTTCCATCGTCCGGTCCAGTGACCACAGATACGGGATCCAGCCAGACAGCCTCCACTGAAGGGAGGCGAGGTCATACACTGTTTTCATTCGCAGGGATTTCCTCCGGTGAAGGAGCCGCTTACGGCTCCGGAGCAATGGTTTTCTGCGCCCAGCCGCGGACAGGTCCCTCGATCAGAACCCGGTCCCTCCAGCGCAGGGCCGACCCCTGGACAACGGCGCCCAGCGACGGTCTGCCTGAGACCAGGCGCACAAGCGAGAAGCGGGCATCGGTGGCTGGCTCTGAGGAGAGTACCGGCCCCAGCGTGACGACATCTTCTACGTCTCTCCGGCGGATGCGCACAACATCGCCATCTATCGAGACGCGCAGATCCTCTCCGACGGACGCAGGCGTGAGAACGGCCACGAAACGCGCCCGCATACCTGTGCGCCGGGCCGCGATCATTTCAACCCGGCGCGCCGCGGTCTCTGCGGGGCATCGTGCGAGGAAGACATCCGCCGCATCGTCGCAGAAAAGATTCAGCCTGAGTTCGTCCTCACCCTGACGCCAGGAGAGCGAGACCGGCCCACTGATACGCAAGGACTTCCTGACTGCGACGTGCTCCAGTACAAGCTCGGACTCCGCAGGAGGGCCACTGGCGACAGCGGACATAGCACCCTCGCCGCGGAAGAGCCAGTCGAACGTGCGCGGTTTTCCGGACTGCAGCTCGTCCACAATGATGAAATCATCTCCCGCGCGCACGATGCTCCGCCGGTGCAGGACTCCCGGGTAAGCTTCCTCTGTTTCGGCGACGGCGGCCTCCAGATGCGGCCCACCTGCGAACAGGGTCAGGCGTCGCTCCGTGGTCCGTTCCTGATTCGACCCGTCCACCATCACTGTGTTGTGCGACGCGGTACCGGTATACCACGGCAGGATGGACGAACCGTACCCCGGCGTCCCATAGTCCGCCGCCCAGAGCTTTCCACGGGCGTGAAGAGTGACACCCATCTTGTCCAGTTGCCCGTGCCCGAGGAAAGGACCATAGTCGAAGGTGAGCATGCTGTCTCCGGGACCTCTGAGCACCACGATCCCGAGCACCGGAAAGTTGCGGGATCTCAGTGGCGGAGCAGGAGCGTCTCCGGGCAGGTCCTCTCCAAACAAGAGGGCCCACAAACCGATCCGCCCTGCCGCTTTTGCGCGCTGTTCGACGACCCAGCGGAACGCCTGGTCACGGTACCGCGCCCACGCCAGCTCGTAGAACTGGCCCGGCAGCCACGTCTCCCACCATCCGTCGTTGATGGCCGGAAGGCGCAGGTCCGGATAAGCATACTCCAGCGGGGCGCGGAACATCGCCCGCAGGCCCTTGCCCGGCCGCTCCTCCAGATAATAAAGGTCTTCCCCGTTATGCCGCGCCGCTTCCGCAAGATACAGGAACGCCTGCAGCGGAAAGAAATGATACGTGTGCACGGACTCCGGCCACAGACCATCGTCCCCGAGCTGATCCGCCATCTGATCCCGGAAGGATCGGAGCGCATAGGATATCAGCTCCGGATCGCGGATGGCATATCCCACCACCCCGACAGCCGAAAGGTGCCATGAGCCCCAGTTGCCGTCTGTCCCGCAGGCCACCAGCCCTTTCGCGCAGGGACGCAACAGATTTTGTTCGATATCCGCGCGGTCCTTCTCGGTAAGCGCTCCGCTGTCCAGGATAAGGTCATAGGCCGCCGCAAGGGGGATGACCCACATGCTTTCGCAAAGCGACTGGTAGATGATGCCACCCTCGACGATGCCGGTGTGCGGGCCGGGATAGGCAGCTGCGTACTTCCGGAGTATCTCCGCCGCCTTCCGCGCGAAGCGCTCATCCTGCTCCACCTGCCACGCCAGGCCGAGATTCAGGGCTCCCTGCGCGAGCGCCATATGCATCTCACGGCGCACGGCCGCGTCGTAGCGCTCCCCTTTGTACACCCTGCCGCAAGCCGTGCAGGCATACCCCTCTGGAGAGGGCTGGAGATCCTTGGGCCAAGTGAGGACATTGCCGCACTCGCAAAAGAAGTGGTGGAAGTGCCCCCCGCGCGCTGGAATCACGATGTCTTTCTCCAGCCAGCGGCGCGCGTCCGGCCCCGGTTTGGCAACGCGCCGCCAGACGGGCGAGGTGGTCTCCGTCCCCTCGTAGAGGTCGCGCTTCCAGGGCAGGATGCGGATCTCCTTCCGGAGACGGGCAGCCTCAGCACTGTCCAGAAAAACCGACGGCCGCCCACCGGCTGCCATTTGAGGGTCACCGGTCATCGCTACTCCCGCAACCAGAAACGCCCAGAACTCCAGCACGTCGCAGTTTCTCCAGAAGATCTCCTCCCCCCTTGCATTCCGGCGGCCTCTTCTCCACAATGCACCGGATAGCCTCTCTCACTGTGCAGAAGCAGGAGACAACCCGTATGGACCGCAGAATCTGGCCACCGGAAGCGATGGCCTTGCTGACAGACTATTACCAGTTGACCATGATGGCCGGATACGTCCACCACGGGCGTCAGGATACACCGGCCGTTTTTGAATACTTCTTCCGCGCCCTTCCCTCCCACACCGGCTTTTGCGTCTTCGCCGGCCTGGGAGACCTTTTGGACGATCTGGAGAACCTGCATTTCTCAGCAGACGCGGTGGAATGGCTGCGTTCGCTGGGGACGTTTCCGGACGAATTCCTGGACTGGCTGCCAGAGTTCCGCTTCCGTGGCGAAGTCTGGGCCATGCCGGAAGGTACTCCGGTGTTCCCCCACGAGCCGATCGTGCGGGTGCACGGAGGGATCGCGGAGGCGCAGCTGATCGAGACCCTCCTGCTGAACCGCCTGAATTTCCAGACACTGGTGGCCACTAAGGCGGCGCGGGTCTGTTTCGCAGCGGAGGGAGACCCGGTCATCGAGTTCGGCCTGCGGCGGGCTCAGGGCCCGGACGGCGCGCTGAGCGCCTCCCGGGCGGCCTACATCGGAGGGTGCTGCGGCACCTCCAACGTGCTCGCCGGCAAGCTGCTGGGCATCCCTGTGCTCGGCACAATGGCTCATTCCTGGATCATGAGCTATCCCGACGAAAAAACGGCGTTCCAGGCCTATCTGGACATCTTCCCCAGGAATCCCGTGTTGCTGATAGACACCTACGACACCGCGGCGAACGGACTGCCTGCGGCGCTGGACGTGCTGCAGGCCCGAAGGAAACAGGGCTGGGAAGGCCGGGCAGCCGTGCGGCTGGACTCCGGAGACCTGGCCTATCTCTCTAAGCTGGCGCACCGCACCCTTACGGAAGCGGGATTCGAGGATCCGTTGATCGTGGGGTCCAATGATCTGGACGAAGAGTTGATCGCCGACCTGAAACGGCAGGGGGCCAGGATCAACTCGTGGGGCGTGGGAACCCACCTGGTCACGGGAGGCTCCGAACCTGCGCTGAGCGGCGTCTACAAGCTGGTGGCGGTGGCGGAGAACGGCCGGATGACCAGCAAGATGAAGGTGTCTTCTAACATCGAGAAGACCACTGACCCCGGACCGAAGCGGGTTGTGCGGTATTACCGCGCGGACGGGGCGCCTGTCGGTGATGTGCTACTGGCACTGGACGAGGAACTTCCGGCGGGGAAGCCATGCGTTTCTCACAACCGCGTGGAGTATGCCCGAACCCGCACCTTTGGTCCGGAACTGAAGTCGGTGGAGATGCTGCAGTGCGTCCTGCGCGACGGGCGACGGGTTGCACCCGGTCCCGACATCCATACCATCAGAGCTTACGCGCAGGAACGGATCGCCGAGCTGACACCTGAGATGCGCCGCCTGCGCAATCCGGAACGCTACTGGGTGGGCCTCAGCACCCGCGTCGCAGACGAGAAGGCTGCCGAGATCTCACGGCTGACCGAGGCCGCCCGCTGAGCATTTTTGCTCCTGAGAGGACTTTTTGAGGTCTTGACCTCCGTCAAGGCTCCCTTTCGCCACGACGCCTATCATAGGACTGACGGCGGGGTCTGCTGCCCCGTTCTCTCCACCGACCCGGCAAAAAGGAGACCTGACGGAAGATGGCTGTCAAGACGCTGCGAAAGATCATCCGCATAGACGAAGAGAAGTGCGACGGATGCGGTCTATGCATCCCGAACTGCGTGGAGGGCGCACTGGCCATTGTGGACGGGAAGGCGAAGCTGGTGTCCGAGCGCTACTGCGACGGACTGGGGGCTTGCCTGGGGCACTGCCCGCAGGGCGCCATCACCATCGAGGAACGCGAGGCCGAGGAGTTCGACGAAGCCGCCGTCGGGCAGCGCCTGCAGGAACAGGGTATCTCGCCGGCCAATCACGCTCAATCGCACGCCGCGAATTCGCCGGTGCCGGTGGCCGCGCAGGCTGCCCATAGCGGATGCCCGGGAGCCCGGATGATGGACTTCCGGGCTCCGACGCCGCGCACGGCGCAGGATGGCCGTACGACCTCTGCTCCAAGCGAGCTACGCCAGTGGCCCGTCAAGATCAACCTGGTCAACCCCGCGGCTCCGTACTTCCAGGATGCTCATCTGCTGATCGCCGCCGACTGCGCGCCCTTCGCCCTGGCATCGTTCCACCCGGACTTCCTGCGGGGACGCGCGGTGGTGATTGGGTGTCCGAAATTCGACGACATCGGGGCCTATCTGCAGAAGCTGACCGCCATCGTCGAGATGAATGACATCCGATCCATAACAGTTCTGCACATGGAGGTTCCCTGCTGCTTCGGGCTGGCTCAGGCGGCAAAACAGGCTGTGCTTGCCGCAGGTAAGCAGGTGCCTGTTGACGTGAAGATGGTGGGAATCAGGGGAGAGATCCTGGAGCCGCTTTTTTGAACGGCAATTAGTCCGCCGCCGGCGAGCCGACCCCGGCCAGACAACCGTCAAGCGGCCAGCTACGCACGTGCTCGATGGCAGAGTGGGCCGTAAGATCCAGATGGACCGGAGTGACGGAGATGAACCCCTCCCGAACAGCAAGGACGTCCGTGCCTTCTTCCAGCCCGTCCTCCGGTTCGTCTCCGCCCAGCCAGTAATACGTCCGCCCGACGGGATCCCGGCGGGCCTCTACGCGCCCCGGATAGCGCCGGATCCCCAGGCGGGTGACGGCCACCCCGGCAATATCCTTCTCGCGGAGCGCCGGAACGTTGACGTTCAGGAAGGCGCCCTCTGGCAAGGGACGCTCCAGAAGGATGTCGGCCAGCCTGCGCGCAAACCGCGCCGATGGGCCGAACACATCGCCATCTTCGTAGGTGGTGACGGAGATAGCTACCGAAGGCACTCCGAAGGCTGCCCCTTCCATGGCTCCGGCCACGGTGCCGGAGTAGGTGAGCTCCCACCCCAGGTTGGCGCCCAGATTGATGCCGGAGAAGACCAGATCCGGGCGACGCGGACAGACCGCGCCGATACCAATGTGAACGCAGTCCGTGGGCAGTCCGGAGGTAGACCACCCTTCGGAACCGTCGGCCAGAGTCACCTTGTGCAGACGCAGAGGCTTATGCAGGGTAATTCCGTGCCCGCAAGCGCTCCTGCCGCGGTCCGGGGCGACAACATAGACGTCCCCCATATCCTGAAGGGCCTGCTTGAGCTCAAGGATGCCGCGGGAATGCACCCCGTCGTCATTGGTGATGAGGATGACTCTGTCCACGTGAGGCATTATATCCGCCGCCCGCCGCGGCCAACAAACTGAGGGTCGCTTGCATTCCGGAATGTTCAAGAAAAAGGGCGGACCCTTCCGGGTCCGCCCTGTCACCTTTGCATACGATGGGAGGAGACCTTCCTCCCGCAAATGCAGCTTAGAACTTGTAGCCCACTGTGGCGAACAGACCGCCGGCGTTGTCGCCGGAGACCTTGATGTAGTGGTACTTCAGTTCGAAGTCCAACATGTTGTTGATCGGAATGCCGACGAAGGCGTTGTAGCCCAGCCGGGTCACGTCGTTGTAAGCGACGCCAGTATCGGCGCTGACGATGTAAGCGCCAATGCCCGCGCCCCAGTACCACGAACGCGCCCCGCCGCCCACGCCGTAGTTCTTCCAGTTGAGCGTCAGCGGGACGATGTTCAGATCGGACTGCACCAGCCAGGAAGCCTCGCCGGTGATCACCGCGCCGGTGTCCGCCATCTCGTTGATGATGCGCTCATAACCGAACCCGAACCAGAGGGAGTCCGTCGCATCGCGGACATCACCGTCGCTCGGCCAGAACGCGCCAACCTTGATGGTGTTGGGCTTGGTGTCCTGAACGTGGAACCACCCCTGAGCGCTGGAAGCTCCCGCCACTCCGAGGGCCAACACAGCAGCGAGTGCAACGATAGCCACTCTCTTCATAAGTCTCGCATCCTTTCGTTCGTTCTTGCTCCGGGCCCCTGTTCTTTCAAGGCCGGCCCGGGCCGGCGGCTGACTCCACCGCCTTTGCGCAGATGTGTGACGCTGCGTTTCCGGGGCTGCGCCTCCCCGGGAACCCTGATTCTGCCATATATCATACCCCGGGCCGCAGTGTCCACCCGCTTTGACGTCTGCAGGCCACGTCCGGTTTCACGAAACACCCTCAATTTCGCAGATTTCATCGCTATCCAGGCGCGCAGAGAGAGCGTATCCGCCACCCGGAATCATTCGCGATACCTTGCGCGCCTGAGCCTGCCTGTGATATCTCCCCATGAGACGCCTGCCACCCGCAGGCGGTTGTGGAGAAGGAGCCAGCAGAGCCGATGAGATTCCAGACGAGGGCTGTTCGCGCCGGGCAGAAGCCCGATACCCGGACCGGCGCGGTGGTGCCGCCTCTTTACCAGAATGTCACCTTCGAGATGGACGCCCCGGGCGCCGCGCGCGGCTACGACTACCTGCGAACCGGAAACCCCACCCGCTCAGCCCTGGAAGAGGCTCTGGCGTCGCTGGAGGGAGCCCGCCACGCTGTGTGCTTTTCAAGCGGTATGGCGGCTGTGGCGGCGGTCGCCAGTCTGTTGAGCCCCGGCGACCACGTGATCTCCTCGCTTCACCTTTACGCCGGAACTCACCGGTTCTTCACGAAGATGCTGCAGAAGACCGGTATCGAAGTCACCTTCGTGGAGACCGAACAGCCGGAGAACGTGCGTCAGGCACTGAGGGAAGATACGCGGCTCATCTGGATCGAGACGCCCAGCAACCCGCTGGGCACCCTGACGGACATAGCGGCCATCGCCGCGATCGCACGCGAGGCAGATACTCCGCCCCTCGTGGTGGTGGATTCCACCATGGCTAGCCCCTTCTGCCAGCAACCGCTCGCCCTGGGAGCGGACATTGTGCTCCACAGCACAACGAAATACATCAGCGGGCACCTGGACGTGCTGGGCGGAGTGCTGGCGACGAACGACGACGAGCTGCATCAGGCGCTTTACGATTACCAGAATGCCTGCGGCCCTACTCCGTCGCCGTTCGACAACTGGCTGACGCTGCGCGGCATTCGCACTCTTGGCATCCGCATGAAGGCGCATCAGGAGAACGCGATTGCGGTAGCCCGCGCGCTGGAAGATCATCCCGCGGTGGCTATGGTCTCCTATCCCGGTCTGGAGAGCTTTCCCCAGCGCGAGCTGGCGCTGCGGCAGATGACCGGCTTTTCCGGGATGGTGTGCGCCGAGCTCAAGGGCGGGCTTGCCGCGGTGCAGGCGTTCACGTCCCGGCTGGAGCTGTTCACCCTGGCGGAGAGCCTGGGTGGCGCTCAGTCGCTCATCTCCCATTCGGCCACCATGACGCACGCATCTCTCTCACCGGAGGACCGGGCCGCGCAGGGCATCACGGAAGGCCTCGTCCGTCTCTCCGTGGGGCTAGAGGATCCGGAAGACCTGGTGGAAGACATCCAGCAGGCGTTGGACAGTCTTCAGCCTCACCTGTAACGCTGCACCGTGAAGCGGTAGAGCCGGATGCCGCGGGGAGAGGACAGGCCGGCTTTGGACAGGCAGATGGCCAGCTGCTGCTCGGGAGTGTCCACGCCCTCCAGGTCGGGCAGCAGAAGTCCGCGGCGGCCGAATCCTTCGACGATCAGGCCGTAACGCTTGGGGTCGTGCCCGGTGAGATCCGGGATGGGTTCGGGAGGAGTCAGCACGTCCACGGAATACTGAAGCCAGGGTAATTCTTCCGGTGTTACCGGCAGGAACCGTGGGTCTCTGGTGCCGGCCGAGATGGCATTTGCGATGATCTCCGCTGCCAGGGTCTCCTCCACCGGCTCGATGGTCCCGATGCATCCCCGCAGGGCCCCGTCTTTTTTGAGGGAGACGAAACAGGCGGCCCGCCGCAGCAGATCCTCCGGCACATCATCCGGCGCCGGGAGCACTCGCCCGCGGCGCACATACTCCTCAAGAGCGGCCCGCGCCAGACGCGCGTGCGGAGACGAAGGTTCGCCTGCGTTCATCCTCTGCCTCCCCGGCTTTCCGCAGCCTCACCAGACCGCTCGACGGAAATTCTTTGCCCCACCCTCGGCTCCGTGCCGTTCATCAACCGCACAAGATTGGGCCGGTGCTTGATCAGGATGAACCCGGCCCCCAGTAAACCCAGATACAGATACTCCTGCGGAACAGGCCGCCCCCAGTAGGTATCCTGCAGATGGGAGGAGAGCAACATCAAGACGGGAACGCTGACACCCGCCAGAATGGAGGCAACGGAGATGTAGCGGGTCACCACTACCACCAGCACCCAGAGAAAGAACACCAGGCCGGCGATATGCGGCGCGATGGCGATCAGGACTCCCAGGCTGGTCGCCACACCTTTGCCGCCGCGGAACCCCAGGAACACCGAAAAGTTATGACCCAGGATGGCTGCGAGGGCCACGCCCACCACCAGGAGCGGGTCCACATCCGGCAGCGACTGCGCATACCAGACCGGCCCCAGCCCCTTCGCCGCGTCCAGCACAAAGCAGAGGAGAGCCGCCGGCCACCCCAGCACCCGCAGCACGTTGGTGGCACCGATATTCCCGCTGCCGTATTTCCGGATGTCCACGCGCTTCCAGGCGAAGCCGATTAGCAGCGCGAACGGGATGGACCCGATGAGATAGGCCCCGGCCAGAAGCCCGGCTATTGCGCTAGCGCCCACCCTTTCCTCCCTTCGCAGGAGATACTGGATCCAGATCTCCCTTTGCCCGCTTGACCTGCAACACGACCGGCGTTCCGGCAAACCCGAACTGCCTTCGCAGCTGGTTCACCAGATAGCGCTCGTATGAGAAGTGCATCAACGCGGGATCGTTCACGAAGATGGTGACCGTCGGTGGACGCACCCGGCTCATCGTCGCGTAGTAGACCTTGAGATCCCTGCCTTTGCGCGTGAGAGGGCGGCTGTCCACCCATTCGCGAAGGAGGCGGTTCAGCTCACCTGTGGGGATGCGGCGGTTGTAGTTGTCATAGGCCACCATCGCGCAGTCAATGGCCACATCCATTCCTTTGCGCTGCACGGCCGACGTGAAAGCCACCGGAGCGTAATCCAGGAATGGCATCTCCTCCCGGATGATGCGCTCCATCTCGCGGCGCGCCGCGGGAGAACGGTCGGGCGCCAGGTCCCACTTGTTCACCACTACCACGCAAGCCAGCCCGGCATCGCGGGTGTACCCGGCCACACGCTTGTCTCCGTCCGTCAGACCGGCTGACGCGTCTATAACCAGCAGCGCCACGTCCGAGCGCTCCATCGCCCGCATGGCTCGGAGCGCGGAGTAGTACTCCACGGAGCCCTGCACCTTCCCGGCGCGCTTGATGCCGGCGGTGTCAATGAAGACCAGGCTGCGTCCCTGCCACTCGAACGCATACCGTTCGCGTGCGATGCGCGTCTGGAACCCCTCGGCGAAACGCCCCACGCTCAGGCTCAGCTGCGAATCGGGCAGCGGCAGCCCCAGACTCCGCGCGGAAGCCACGATGCTCAGTTCAGGCAGTCGCTCCAGCCCGCCGAACACGGTTGTTTCGCCGATGGGGACGAATCGCTCAAAGTCCAGCTGCAAGTTCACCTCGCGCTCCAGCGCATAGCGCAGGTTCGCCCGCAAGTTCCACTGCCGATTGCCTGTGCGACTGCCGCTA
>Ga0101944_10001962_pt1 | contig 36807 bp, 29 predicted proteins | sample DewCreD2012metaG_FD_75245 | JGI IMG/M metagenome (GOLD analysis project Ga0101944, IMG submission 75245) | Hot spring sediment bacterial and archeal communities from British Columbia, Canada, to study Microbial Dark Matter (Phase II) - Dewar... ... | reverse complement strand
CAAACAAATACACATTTGAAGCACAGGCTAAATTCTTTGAAGATCTGATTAAATATTGCGAGAAAACTGATTTCTCGAGTTACTTTATGAATTCAATTTTTGATTTCAGAGGAGATTTTGCTTCACTGTTCTTCAAATATGATAAAGAAAACATTTATAAAATCGGTCTGATATCTGAAGACAGAAAAGAAGAAAGACTATCTTATAAAGTCGTTACATCTTATCTTCAGGATACTGAAAGAGTAACAATTCCAATTGGCAGCAGTAAAGATGATTCTCCAATGATATTTATTATAACTGGTTTATTCTTAGCATTGTTTATGGGAGTTCTTGTTAATTCGGGCAAAAAGTTCCGCGAAGATGCCACAAGGGCTCTTCTGCGTCCATATAATTTTTTCGCAGATGTAAGAGACCAGAGGATTATTTCAGGTTATCAGTCTATTTTCCTTCTAATGATAATTTGTTTAACGGGAAGTTTAATAGCAAGTAACATCCTGCATTATTTCAGATCAGATTTATTTATTGAAAAATTACTGTTGGCTTTTGGAAGTAAATCTTTAATTTCTGCTGTTAGCTATCTTGCTTGGAATCCTCTCAACTCCATACTGTGGCTTTTTATTATTTCTTTGACCGTACTTTTTATTTTGATGATTATTATTAAAGCAGCCGCTTTTTTTGTAAGAAATAAAGTCTATGTTTCAAATGTTTTTTTTGTAGTTGTATGGGCTTTATTACCTCTTGTGCTATTTATTCCATTAGGAATTATTCTTTATCGTGCGTTTAATACTGAATTGATAAACTCATACATTTATATTTTTCTTGTGCTGATTAAAATCTGGCTGATATTTAGATTAGTTAAAGGTATTTATGTTATTTATGACGTTAATCCCGGACCAGTTTACTTCTATAGTTTTCTATTTATTCTGTTAGTCTTTTCAGGATTTCTGTTTTATTTTGAAATTAATAATTCAGTAATTGATAACATCAGTCTTGTCTTTAAACAATTTAAAGTTTGGTAATAATTGTATTTATCCAAAATTGAAATATTAGGCTTCAAGTCTTTTGCACAAAAGACAGTCATTAACTTTAACGAAGGTATAACATCCATTGTCGGTCCGAATGGATGCGGCAAAACTAATGTAGTAGATGCCATTCGCTGGTGTCTTGGCGAACAACGCAGCGGAGTTTTGAGAAGTGACAAAATGGAAAATGTTATCTTCAACGGAACTGCTAACAAAAAGCCAATGGGAATGGCAGAAGTCTCTCTCACAATACAAAACACAAAAGGAATCTTACCGACTGAGTATAACGATGTTACCATTACAAGAAGAATTTTCCGCTCAGGTGAAAGCGAATATCTTCTGAATAAAAACATTTGCAGACTTAAAGATATTACAAACCTATTTATGGATACTGGAATAGGTGCGAATGCTTATTCTGTAATTGAATTAAAAATGGTAGAGACTATACTCAGTAATAAAGCTGAAGAGAGAAGAGTTTTATTTGAAGAAGCTGCCGGTGTTAATAAATATAAGTTAAGGAGAAGATTAGCTCTTAAAAAACTTGATGAAGTTAAAGCAGATTTGAGCCGTGTTAATGATATCGTTTCAGAGGTTGAGAAAAAAGTAAATTCCCTTGAAAGACAAGCAAAAAAATCTAACAGATTTACACAATTATCAGCTCAATTAAGAGAACTCGAATTAGATTTGGCAGAGAAAGAGTATGCGTTGTTTAATTTAAGGATAAACTTAGAGAAAAAATCAAAAGAAGAAAACTTCAACCAAAAGATTCAAATAGAATTTGATATTAAAAAAGCCGAAGACGAAATATCTGTCCAACGTAATCAGCTTTCAGAAATTGAAAATCAGCTTCAAGAGAAGAGAGCAGAGATAAATCAGATTCGTGAAAAGATTTATCAGTCTCAAAAATTTATTTCAGTCCAATCAGAAAAGAAAAATTCGCTTGAACAAAACAAAATCAGATTTGCAAATGAAATAATTCAGTTTGAAACTGAGTTAAAAAATGCAAAAGCAATTATTGAAAAAGCTAATCTATCAATTTCAGAACTGAGTAAAACTCTTCAAGAAAAACAACTTCTAAGAGTTAAACTTGAACAGGAATCAGAAGCAATCTCAGTTGAACTCAATCAAAAAAGCAGTAACCTCAAAGCTCATTCAGAACTACTTATAGATAGAATTAGAGAAATAAATACATTTGAAAATCAACTAAAAAATACTGAGCAGTTAATATCCGATAAAAAATCTCAAACCGAAAAGCTTGACTCTAAAATTATTAATACCACCAACACTATTGCTAAAACCGTAGGATATATTGAAGAGCTTAGCAATGAACGCGATGAAACTAAGCAAAGAATTGAAGCAGCAGAATCTCTTTATATTCAAAAGCAAAAGGAAAAGTCTTTACTTGAAAATCAACTGTCTGAACTTAAAGAGAAAGAAGTTGAACTTCGCAGTGTAATAAACGCTCTCACAGAAAAAATAGAATTTATACAGAACCTGATTGATAATCTTGAAGGACTTTCAAAAGGGGCGAAAACTCTTCTTGCCGATAAATCTTGGTCAAAAAATAAAATCTCCATTCTGGCTGATATCGGAAATACAGATGATAAATACAGATTTGCAATTGAAGCAGCTTTAAATAATCTTTTAAATAATTTGGTTGTTGATACTACTGAAGATTTGTTGGGCGGGATAAAGTATCTGACAGAAAATAAGATTGGCAAAGCAACATTTTTCATACCTTCCGATTCTACCTCAAAAGTTAATGGATTTTTAGATTGGCTTCTAAAATTTGCACACAAAAGAAAAGCTAAAAAAATTTCAAAGCATCCTAAGTTTATTGGTTGGGCTGTTGATTTTATTGATTCAGAGGAAAGATGGAAAAACTTTTTTAATCAACTGCTGAATGACATCTGTGTTGTGCAGGATATTGAAACTGCTTTTGAGCTTTATAGAAAATTCAGAAATTTTAGTTTCGCAACTCTTAACGGTGATTTTATTTCAAAAGATGGATTCATTATCGCTGGTTCTGAACCACGTTTAGATGACACTCTTTTTGGACGCAAAAAACTTCTTGAAAATCTTAAGAAAGAATTACCTAAATATCAGGAGCAACTGACTCAGGTTCAAAAACAGATTTTTGAAAAAGAAAATGAACTAAATCAAATTGATCTTTCTGTTCTTTCTGAAAGAGGGAAAATGCTGGTTAATGATCTTGCTGCTATTGAAAAGCAGATTTCCCAATTTGAATATGAGATTAAAAAGTCAAATGATGAAATAGATAAAACTCAAAAAGAAATAAAAGATTTAATATTAGAATCGAATAAACTTGAAAATCAAAAAGAAGATTTCATCAAGTCGCTGAATAACTCATTGAAAGAAAAGAATTCCCTTGAAGAATTAAAGAAACATTATGAATCGGATTTAACTGCAACACAGCAAAATTTTAACAAAATTACTTCAGAAAAAAATAATCTTGATGTTGAGATTGAGAGAATACTCGGCGAGTTAAAAAATTATCAGAACTCCATTCAATATTCTGAAGAGTCAATAAACTCTTACACTATTAGTATTCAAAGAAAACAGTCTGATATTCAAAAATCAGAGGAAGAGATTTCTGACATAATACAGCAGCTTCAATCCGAAGAGAAAAAATTAAAAGAGTTAGAAGAGCAATTAAATTCTTTATCCATTCAATCGGAGGAAATTGATACCAAATACCGCGACTCAAAGCTAAAAGTAAATCAGAAAGAAGACGAATTAAAGAAATTAAGAAACCAAAGAGAGTTACTTCAGGAATTAATTCATAAATCCGATATTTCCCTTAAAGAACTTGAAATAAAAAAAGATTCTCTTATTGAACACATAAAAGAAACATACTCACTTCAAATTTCTCTCAAAGAGTTTGAGGATTTAGACACATTTGATTTTCAGGCAAGACATAAAGAAGTTCACGAGTTACGCGAGAAAATCAAGAATCTTGGTCCGGTAAATCTACTTGCTTATTCAGAATTTGAAGAAGAGAAACAACGTCTTGATTTTCTTTCACAGCAAAGGAATGACTTACTTGAGTCTGAAAAAGATATTATAAAAACTATTGATGAAATAAATCAGACAGCTCAATCATTGTTTAAAGAAACATTTGATAAAATAAGAGAAAATTTCATCAAGATTTTCAGAACTTTATTTGACCCCGGAGATGAAGCTGATTTGAGACTCGAAGAAAATAACGATCCTTTAGAAGCTAAAATAGAAATTATAGCCAAACCAAGAGGTAAAAGACCAACATCAATTGATTTACTCTCCGGTGGTGAAAAAACACTAACAGCAATAGCTCTTTTGTTTGCAATTTATCTCGTTAAACCAAGTCCGTTTTGTATTCTTGATGAAATTGATGCACCTTTAGACGACGCTAATATTGATAGATTTACCCGCATTCTTAATGAATTCAAAAAAGATACTCAGTTTATTGTTGTAACTCATAATAAACGAACTATGGAAGCTGCTGAAACTCTTTATGGAGTAACTATGCAAGAAGATGGTATCTCAAAATTAGTCGCTGTTCAATTCAACGAAGATTTTGATTTTGCCGAAAGCAATTAGTAATTATGAATTTTGTTACAAGACTTTTATTTATAGTATTGTTCTGTTTTCAGATTAACTCATTTACTCAATGGGTTAACGACCCTCGCTCCAATACTCCGTTGGTTATAAATCTGAAAGACCCAACTAACATAACCGTACTTGGTGAAAGCAAAGAGGGCGCTTTTATTATCTGGCAGGATATAGTCGTTCAAAATCTTAACAACATATTTGTTCTTCATTTCAATAAAGATGGACAAGTTAGCTTTCGAGCCGATGGTAAAGCTGTTTCATTATCGCAGTTCAATAAATTGAATCCTGTGGCAGTATTATCTCCAAAAGATGAAGCTTTAATTTTATGGAAAGAAATCTTTTCAACTGACAGACAATCACTAATGATTCAAAAAGTTAATTCATCCGGCTTGAGACTTTGGACTGATTTTGGGATACTGTTGGAAAGTGTTGATGGAGAGATTACAGATTTTTCTCTTGCTTGTAACAGTGCAGGAGAAGTTTTTGTAAGTATGATTAATAAAAGTTTGATTACTCAAAAAGTAACCAAAACTATTTTCAGATTGAGTATCTCGGGAGAAATAATTTCAAAATTTACAAGTTATCAAAAAACTGAAGGTATTATCCATAGTTCACAGATAATAGCAAATGATGACCAGAATATTAGTTTATTCTGGATTGAAACGTTAAACAATAAGTCCATTCTTAACTTCAAATCGGAAAATATTTCTAAAAAAGAAATAACTAATCCTGTAACTATTTCAAATCCAAGAGAAAATGTATTGGACTTTTCTGTTTCTAAACTTGGCAATGATTTTTACATTGTATGGACCGTGCTATCTCAAAATAAAAGAATTTATCACCAATTAATTTCTCCAAAGGGAGTAAAAAAATGGGGTAGTGAGGGGAAACTTTTAACATCATTAAGAGGAAGTAATTCAAATCCACGACATTCAATATTTAATAACAAAATAATAACAACTTGGGTTAACGAGAATAATAAAGACAGGAACATATTTGCAGACGCATTTGATATTAAAGGAGATAAGATTTGGGACAAAAATCCACTTCCGATTATAAACACTAAAGGCGATCAATTCGGTCAGCAGATTGTTTCAGACAACAGAGGAGGTTTTATTATCGCCTGGATTGACAGAAGGAAAGGTGAAGATTTTGGGAATATTTATGCTCAGAAAATTACCATTGATAAAAAATTTCTTTGGGACTTTACCGGTGTAGATTTGGGAACATCTCCAAAATCTCAGAAGAGCTACTTGAATTTAATTGATGATAAAAATGGTGGCGCTGTTGCTGTATTCAAAGATAAAAGAAATGAAGGTTGTGAAATTTACGGACAAAAAATTTTTTCTACCGGCACTTATGCTGGTCAAATACTTGGATTAAAGTCAGAATTATTTGGTGATTCTATAAAAATATCCTGGTTCGCTGCAAACGAGTCTAATATTGTTGAATATGATATTTTGCGAAAAGCAGAAAATGAACCTTTATGGAAAACGATTGGCTCTCTTCGAAAAATCAGTAATAATAACATAAACTATTATGAATATTATGACTTCCCGAATGAGAATGGATTGCTTTCTTACAAAGTTGTACAAAAAATATCGGGCAAAGAAAATCAATTCTCTGATATAACCAAAGTCAATTATGTTGCTGATATCAGCAACTATATCTTGTTTCAGAATTCACCAAATCCATTCAATGAAAAAACAACGATAAGTTTTTTAATTCCTTTTGGTCAACAAGTTGAGATAGAAATATTTGACGTAAGATTAAACCCGGTTAAAGTTTTAGTTAAAGATTATTTCTCGGAAGGCAAGCATACAATTATTTTTAATGCAGATGAACTTTCCCCCGGAATTTACTTTTACCGAATGAAAGCCGGAGATTTTATTGCTGTTAAAAAAATGGTTGTGAATAAGTGATGGATACCAGAAAAATTAAATCATTCGTTGACTTCGATGGAACAATATCCTCTGTTGATATTGGAAGAGAAATTTTCTTTTCTTTTGGAGATAAACTTAAAGCTGAAAATATAGTATCAAATCTTCATAACGGACTTATTTCAGCAAGACAGTGCTGGGAAGAATTGATAGATAATGTAGAATATGTTGATGAAAAAAAACTATTCGAATTGATTGATAGCATTCCGATTGATGATTCTTTCCATTCTTTCGTTGATTTTTGCAAATCAAAAAACATAGATATTTTTATTTTGAGTGACGGATTCGATTTATATATAAACAGAGTTCTGCAAAAAGAAAATCTCAGCTGGATTCCTTTTTATTCAAACATTTTAAGAATTGAGGGCGGAAAATTTGTCGGATACTTTCCCTATTATAATCCTGATAATGTAACATCATCCAACTCAAAAATGCAGCATATAATAGACAACAGTAGCGACGATGATTACACTATTTACATTGGCGATGGCAACTCCGATAAAGAAGCAGCACAATACTGTGATTTGATTTTTGCAAAAGATGGATTACTTAAATTTTGTGAAACAAACAGAATCTCTTTTTTCCCTTATAAAGATTTCAACGATGTTACTGAAACTATCAACAAACTGCTAACAAAAAAGCGCCTGAGAAAGAGTCATCAGGCAATGTTAAAAAGAAAATTAGCTTACGAGGCAGAATGAATAAGCAAAAATTTGCTCAATTAGTCTTTAAAAACAGAAGCTATACTCCAATTCCATTTTTAGTTCTTATGGTTTTATTTGAACAGGCAACTATCTGGTCTTTAATCTTTGGTTTTTTAATCTCTTTGATTGGAGAGGCAATTAGATTATGGGGAGTTAGTTGGGCAGGCAGTGAAACAAGAACTACCGGAAATGTCGGAGGTACTTATTTGATTATTAGTGGTCCTTTTGCCTATGTCAGAAATCCATTATATGTTGGAAACATTCTCATTTATTTGGGATTTGGAATAATGTCTCTTGCTCTGTTTCCTTACCTTCAGATTATAGCAATGTTATTTTTCATTTTTCAGTATAATCTTATTGTTGAGGAAGAAGAACAGTATTTGAAAAGAACCTATGGAAAGCAATATGAAAAATATTTCGCTGCTGTGCCAAGATTTTTCCCGCGTTTAACTCCATATAGAGATATTAGTGTTGAACAGCCGCCGTTTAATATTAAAGCAGGGCTTCGGTCTGAAAGAAGAACTCATCAGGCGCTTTTTGGAGTATCACTGTTCTTAGTTATTAAATTTATTTTAAGAGTTTATGTCTGAGTCAATTTTAATGATTGCAGGAGAAGCATCGGGAGATTTACACGGTTCTTCCTTAATCAGGGAATTAAAAGCTCTTACTCCGGAAATTGAATTATTTGGAGTTGGTGGAACAAATATGCAAAATGCAGGGCTTGAGATATTATATCATTCTGATAAACTTAATTTTATGGGATTTGTTGAAATCCTAAGACATTTACCTTTTATAAAAAAAGTTCAACGACATTTAATTGATGAAGTTATAAAAAGAAACACAAAATATGCAATCCTGATTGATTATCCTGGTTTTAATCTTAGCATCGCAAAAAAATTGAAAAGTCTCGGAGTTAAAATTTTTTATTATATCTCTCCTCAGGTCTGGGCTTGGGGGCAAAACAGAGTTAGAAAAATTAAAGAACTTATCTTTAAAATGTATGTCCTCTTTCCCTTTGAAGAAAAGTTTTATAAAAAGAAAGGTGTTGATGCTGAATTTGTCGGACATCCACTTATTTCAAAACTTAAAGAATACAAGTTTTTAGAAAAGAATGAATTGTTTGAAAAATTTGGATTGGATAAAGAAAAAGATATTTTACTAATATTGCCGGGCAGTCGAAAGCACGAAGTATCATTTATTTTTCCCAAAGTATTTTCTGCTGCAGAAAAAATTGCAGAAAAGTTCAATCTTCAGATTATCATCGCTTGTTCAAACTCTATTGAAGAAAGTTTTATAAAAGAAACAGTCAATTCAATGAATTACAAAATAATTTCCGGTTTCACTTATGATTTAATGAAAAGCTCAAAATTTGGAATAATAAAATCAGGAACTTCCACATTAGAAGCCAGTTTAATTGGACTTCCAATGATTATAGTTTATAAAGCAAATTATCTTTCATATCTGATTGGGATGTTATTGATTAAAGTTAAAAATATTGGAATTGTTAATATCCTTTTAGAAAAGACAATTGTACCGGAGCTGTTACAATCTCAGGTTAATGAAAACAACATTATAAAAATTGTAAGTGAATTACTTTCTAATCCATCAAAAATTGAATTAATGAAACAGGAATTATCAAAACTGAGTCAAATTCTTGGTGAAAAAAATTCGACTAAAATAGCTGCTCAAAAAATAATGAATTGCATAAATGAAAAAAGTTAAAAAAACTTTTTACCGAGTGCTTGGTAATCTTATTTTAAAACATTCTCTTGATTTGCTGTGCAAATCTTTAAGAATCGAAATAGTGAATAAAGAGGTAATTGAAAATCTTGAGAAACAAAATCAGAATTATGTTTTAGCATTCTGGCACGGAACTATGCTATTGCCCTGGTATTTGCAAAGGAATAAAAATTTTTCTGCTCTGACAAGTTTAAGTAAAGATGGAGATTTGCTCGCTAAGCAGCTTAAACATTGGAATTATAATGTAATCAGAGGTTCGAGCAATAAAGGTGGCGATGTTGCTTTAGGAATAATGGTGGATTGTGCAAAGAACAAATATTCAATAGCAATTACTCCCGATGGACCAACCGGACCACCATTGAAATTCAAAGCAGGAGCAGTAATTACTGCGAAAAAAAGCCAAATCCCGCTTGTATTGACAGGTGTTGGTTTTGCACGTAAGAAAATGCTGAAAAGCTGGGATAGCTTTCAGGTGCCATTTCCTTTTAGCAAGGCAAAAATAATTTACTCTGAACCAGTTCTAATAGACCCTAATTTAGATTATAATGAAACAGATAAAATTATCAAATCCTGCGAAATAACTATGAATAAGCTTCAGGAAAAAGCCGGATTATTTTGATGTCTATGATAAAAGTAATAAAAATATTATCATTCATTTTTGTGCCGATTTACTATTTAATTATTTCGGTGAGAAACTTTTTATTCGATATCGGAATTTTCAAATCATTAGGAGTAAATGCAAAAGTAATTTCTATTGGGAATATAGTTGTTGGCGGTTCCGGAAAAACTCCTTTCGTTATATACATTTCAAAATTATTAAAAACTCTTGGTTGGAAACCTTCTGTTTTAAGCAGAGGATATGGAAGAAAAACAAAGGGCTACCTGTTAGTATCTGCTGACGGAAAAAGTATTGCTGATGTTGAAAAGTGCGGAGATGAAATTTATCAGACTGTAATGGAATGTGAAGTCCCAGCGGCAGTATGCGAAAGAAGAATAGAAGGTGCAGTTAAATTATTAAAGGAAGTTGATTCGGATATAATAGTTCTTGATGATGCGTTTCAGCATAGATGGTTAAAAAGGAATCTGGATTTAGTTCTTATTGATAAAACTTTTTTAACTAATAAATCCATTTTTATTCAGTCTTTACTTCCGGCAGGATTGATGAGAGAACCACTAAGCTCAATTAAACGTGCAAGTGCAATTATATTGAATAAAAAATTTTCAAACGATGACCATCTTACTTTAGAAAATCTTCTTAAAAAATTTAATAAACCGGTTTTTACAGCTTATTATAAAGCCATAAGTTTTGTTGATATGACAAGAAAAACTGAACATTCGTTAGAAGATTTTAATGGTCAGGATAGCTTAGTTATTTCTGGAATTGCAAATCCACATTCTTTTCTGTCAATTCTGGCAAAAACGGGCGTTACAACAAAGAATCAACTTATATTCAAAGATCACAAGCATTACACTACAAAAGAAGTTGAACAAATAAGAAAAACATTTTACTCAACAAACGCACATTCGGTGGTTACCACTAAGAAAGACGCCGTAAAATTGCTTAAATTTGCACGTGAGTTTGACGATATTGATATATTTTATCTTAAAATCGAACTTTGCATTGAAAACGAGGAAAAGTTTATAGAATTTTTGAAAAATAATTTAATAAATCATCATAATTAGAATAATTGTTAATTTAATGGAGGAAAAGTTACAATGACAAAATCAAAGAAATATGTTTACTACTTCGGTGGAAAAAAAGCTGAAGGTAAAGCCGATATGAAAGCACTTCTCGGTGGTAAAGGAGCAAATCTTGCAGAAATGGTAAATATTGGACTGCCAGTTCCTGCTGGTTTTACTATTACAACAGAAGTTTGTACAGCATATTATAAGAATAACAAGAAATACCCAAAAGAACTTGAAAAGCAAGTCAAAGAAGCTCTTGCAAAAGTTGAAAAGCAAATGGGCGCAAAATTCGGAGATTTGAAAAATCCGCTTTTACTTTCAGTACGTTCAGGAGCCAGAGCTTCAATGCCTGGAATGATGGAAACAATTCTTAATGTTGGATTAAATAATCAGACCCGCGAAGCTCTTATTGCCAAAACCGGAAATCCAAGATTCGTTTATGATTCGCATCGCCGTTTGATTCAAATGTACTCCGATGTTGTTATGGAAAAAGCAGCTGGCATTGAACCCGAAGAAGGGAAAGGAGTACGACAGCAGCTTGAAAAAGAATTACATAAAATGAAAGAAGCTCGTGGAGTTCACTCTGATACTGATCTTTCAGCAGATGATTTAAAGGAATTAATTGAAATCTATAAAGAAAAAGTAAAAGAAGTTTTGGGAAAACCTTTCCCTGAAGATCCAATGGATCAATTATGGGGTGCTATAGCCGCTGTCTTCCAAAGCTGGATGGGAAAACGAGCTATTTCTTACAGAAGAATAGAAGGTATTCCTGATGATTGGGGAACTGCAGTTAATGTTCAATCTATGGTGTTCGGAAATATGGGCGATACTTCTGCTACAGGAGTTGCATTCACAAGAAATCCGGCAACCGGAGAAAATTATTTTTATGGTGAATGGCTGCCAAATGCTCAAGGTGAAGATGTCGTAGCTGGAATTAGGACACCTTATCCAATAAATGAAGTTGGCAAAGGCGAGCACACAGCTCACCTTCCTTCTTTAGAAACAGCGATGCCAAATACATATAAACAATTACATAAAATCCAGAAATCTTTAGAAAAGCATTATCGTGATATGCTTGATATTGAATTTACAATTCAGGAAGGCACTTTATATATGCTTCAGTGCCGTGTTGGAAAAAGAAATGGTCCTGCTGCTGTGAAAATGGCTGTAGATATGTACAAAGAAAAACTTATATCCAAAGAAGAAGCAGTAATGAGAGTTCAGCCATCACAACTTGATGAATTATTACATCCAATTGTTGACCCTGCTGCAGAATTGAAAACTAAAGTTCTCGTTAAAGGCTTGCCCGCTGGTCCTGGCGGTGCTGCCGGACAAGTTGTATTTTCGGCTAACGATGCAGTTAACTGGGCAAAGGAAGGAAAGAAAGTAATACTTGTTCGAGATGAAACTAATCCTGAAGATATTGAAGGAATGAGAGTTGCACAGGCGATTCTAACCGCTCGTGGAGGAATGACTTCTCACGCTGCCTTAGTGGCACGTGGCTGGGGTAAATGCTGTATAGTTGGTGCAGGAAATATCAAAATCAATTATGAAGAAAAGACTTTAACCGTTGGAGATATTATTGTTAAAGAAGGCGATTGGTTAACACTAAATGGAACAAAAGGAACCGTTTATCTTGGCGAACTCCCAATGAAAAAATCCGCTGAAGAAAATCCGGATTTTCAATCATTTATGAAATTATGTGATGATATCAGAAAACTTAAAGTTCGTACCAATGCTGATACGCCGGAAGATGCAGCCCGTGCAAGAGCTTTCGGCGCAGAAGGAATTGGTCTTTTTAGAACAGAGCATATGTTTTATGGAAAAGGTTCTGAAGAACCTCTGTTCAAATTAAGAAAAATGATTCACTCAAAAACTGAAGCTGAAAGAATTGCCGCTCTAAATGAATTATTCCCTTATGTTAAAAAAGATGTTAAAGGTACGTTGGAAGCTATGGATGGATATCCGGTTACTTTCAGAACTCTCGATCCTCCTTTACACGAATTTGTTCCAAACAGAATGGATGAGAGAGAAAAACTTGCTGCAAGTCTTGGAATCTCATTGGAAGAATTAAACGAGAGAGCTGATTCACTGCACGAAAATAATCCAATGATGGGGCATCGCGGTGTTCGATTAGGAATTACTTATCCCGAAATTACTGAAATGCAGGTTCGTGCAATCTTCGAAGCAACTGCAGAATTATTAAAAGATGGAAAGAAACCTTTCCCCGAAATAATGATTCCTGTAACCTGTCACGTAAATGAAATTAAACATCAGTATGATATTATTACCAAAGTTCATAAAGAAGTCTGTGAAAAATTCGGATTGAAGAAGATACCTCACCTGACAGGAACAATGATTGAAATTCCACGCGCTGCTTTAACTGCTGATAAAATTGCTGAAGTTGCTCAGTTCTTTTCTTTTGGAACAAACGATCTTACACAAATGGGATTTGGATTCTCAAGAGACGATATTGGCGGATTCTTACCCGAATATCTCGAAAAGAAAATTCTTCCTGAAGATCCTTTCCAATCAATAGATCAGGACGCAATCGGTAAACTGATGGAAATTGCTGTTGAAGGTGGTAGAAAAACAAGACCTGATTTGAAGGTTGGAATTTGTGGTGAACACGGCGGAGAACCAAAATCTGTAGAATTCTGTCACAATATCGGTTTAGATTATGTTAGCTGTTCACCATTCAGAGTTCCAATTGCAAGATTAGCAGCAGCTCAGGCAGTTATTAAAGAGAAAAAGACTGCACCCAAAAAGACAGTTAAATCAAATAGTTCTAAAAAGAACAAAAAGTAATTAAAAACTAAGCCGGATTGAGATGTCTGCCAAAAAAGACATCTCTTCCGGATTATTTATTTTTTATAAACATATAAGGTAGTGAGATGAAATTATCAGATTTCAATTATAATTTGCCCAAAAATCAGATTGCAAAATATCCTGTTTCACCACGTGATAAAGCAAAACTTCTCGTTTTGGATAAACAAACCGGTGAAATGGAAGATAAGCATTTTTATGACATTGTAGATTATATGAACGAAGGCGATGTAATGGTTGTTAACGAAACAAAAGTTTTTCAAGCAAGACTTTATGGCAAAAAAGAAAAAACTAACGCAAAAATTGAAGTCTTTCTTTTAAGAGAACTTAATAAAGATGATTTTATCTGGGATGTAATTGTTGACCCAGCCAGAAAAGTCAGAATTGGGAATAAAATATATTTCTCAGATAATCTTTGGTGTGAAATTATTGATAATACAACTTCACGAGGCAGAACAGTTAGATTTAATCAACCAAATGTTTTTGAAGCAATTGAAAAAATCGGACAAACCCCCTTGCCTCCATATATCAAAAGAGACCCTGAACCAAGTGATAAAGAAAACTATCAAACTGTTTATGCAAAACATCACGGTTCTGTTGCTGCTCCCACTGCGGGGCTGCACTTTACTGAAAAATTGATTGCAAAGATTCAGAAAAAGGGTGTTAAAATCGTTCCGATTATTCTTCACATTGGCCTGGGCACTTTTCGTCCTGTTGAGGTTGAAGATCTTTCAAAACACCGAATGGACTCAGAATTTTTTGAAATACCTAACTCCTCTGCAGAATTAATTAATGAAGCAATAAAGAATAATAAAAACGTATTTATTGTTGGAACTTCAACCTGCAGAGCTTTAGAAACAAGCACTACAGCAGAAGGATTTATTAAACCCAACAAGGGATGGACCGATAAGTTTATTTATCCTCCATTTCAGTTCAAAGTAACGAAAAAATTAATTACAAATTTTCATGCTCCGGAATCAACTTTAATTCTTTTAGTTGCCGCACTTGTAGGTACTGAATTAACTATGAAAGCATACAAAAAAGCCGTTAAAGACAAATACAGATTTCTCAGTTACGGTGATGCAATGTTAATTTTATGATATGAAAATTATTGCAATTATTCCAGCAGGTGGAAAAGGTTTCAGGAGTGGGTTTCCCACTCCTAAACAATACTTAAAACATAATAATAAAGAAGTCCTTTCATATTGCCTCGATACTTTTCAAAGAAATAAATCAGTAAATGAAATAATAATTGCCGCAGAACCGGAATATTTTAATCTGATTCTAAAAATTATTTTGAAACATAAATTCAATAAAGTGAAATTGATTGTTGAAGGTGGAGCTACAAGGCAACAATCTGTTTATAACGCACTTTTAGCTGCTGACGCAAAAAAAGAAGATTTAATAATAGTTCACGATGCCGCAAGAGCTTTATTACCTGATGATGTTCTTCAAAATGCAATAAATACAGCTAAAGTTAAATCTAACGCTGTAGTGTGCATCAAAGCTAAAGATACATTAGTCAAGGGCAATAAAAGCATTTCTGAATATATAAATCGGGATGAGGTTTATTATGTACAAACCCCTCAAATCTTTAAATATCAAACTCTAATCAGAGCTTTTGATAAAGCAGAAAAACAAAATTTATTAGCAACTGATGAATCCTCATTAGTTCGGAATCTTGGGGAAAAAGTTTTTATTTCGGAAGGTTCGGTTTTTAATTTTAAGATAACAACTAAAGAAGATTTTGAACTCTTTAAAAAACTGGTTAAAAAATAATCTAATCTGTTTGATTATAAAATTCCATTGTAAATTGTAAATCATAAAATAAAAATTGATTAATAATGACTGGATTTATATCTGACGCACTACAAAATCTTGCAACTCCTATGATATTATTTTTTGTGTTGGGATTTATTTCAACTATTATCAAATCTGATATTGAAATTCCTCAAGCTATTTCAAAAGTTCTTGCCATTTATTTTATGATAGCAATTGGCTTTAAAGGTGGAGTTGAAATAAACAAAACTGGAATTGATAATGGGTTATACGATTCAATTTTAATCTCAGTTTTAATTGGTGTAATTACGCCTTTAATTGCTTTTCTGATATTAAAATATATCGGACACCTTGATAATGTAAATTGTGGAGCAATTTCTGCTCATTACGGTTCTGTAAGTGTTGTAACTTTTGTAACTGCTATATCTTTTCTTAATAGTAAAACTATTGATTATAATGGTTTTATGGCAGGAATGATGGCTTTAATGGAATCCCCTGCAATATTCGTTTCTATTTTGCTTGTAAGAATATTTAGCTCAGAAAAAATATCAACGTTGAAATCAAATTACATTGATTTACTCAAAGAGTCTCTGTTTAATTCCAGTGTCGTTCTTTTATTTGGCAGTCTCGTAATAGGAATGATTGTGGGAGAAAAAGGAATGATTACAGTTAAACCGTTCCTGGTTGATCCATTTAACGGTGTGTTAACTTTATTTCTTTTAGATATGGGAATGATAGCAGGTCAAAGAATTAGTGAGTTTAAAAAAGTCGGTATATTTCTTAGCTGCTTTGCTATTGTAATGCCTCTCATTAGTGCGACAGGATCAGTTTTGTTATGTAGTATGTTCCAACTTTCGATTGGTGATACATTATTATTTTCAGTGTTAGCTGCAAGCTCATCATACATTGCAGCCCCGGCTGCGGTCAGAATTGCCCTGCCTAAAGCAAATCCTGCTTACTATATTACAATGTCGCTTGCAATTACTTTCCCCTTTAACATAATGTTTGGAATTCCACTTTATTTTTCAATAATCAACTACTTAGGTTAGTATGAAAAAGTTAGAAATTATAATTGAATCAATAGAAAGAAGAAAAGTTTGCAAACTTCTCGAAGAGTTAAATGTCAGCGGTTATAGCATAATTGATAATGTCTCAGGTAAAGGAAGGTATGTAACCCGTAATGGCTCTGAACTAAGTGATATAATGAAAAACTCTTTAATCATAGTTGTTGAGACAGAAGAAGTTGTAAACAAAATTATTGAGTTGTTAAAAAAAGAAGTTTTAAATTTCTATTCAGGAAAACTTTTTCTTTCTGATGTTAATGTTGTTGACTAAATTTTCTAATAACTAAACAAAAAGGTTTAATGATGAAAAGGTCATTTTATTTCAGATTAGTATTTTCCCTTATAATTTTATTACAGACAGTTTCCCTCTCGCAGTCATTTTATGGAGTTCAGCTTGACACTGTCAAAGCTCAAAAGTTTGATATGGGGAAAATGTGGACATTCGAAAATCCACCCAACGATTACTTTAAGTCTGAATACAATTTTGTTCCGACTAAAGAATGGCTTGAAAAAATGCAAAAGTCGGCATTGAAACTTGGCGGCGGCTGCAGTGCTTCTTTTGTTTCTGAAGATGGTTTGATTATGACAAATCATCATTGCATTAGAGGAATTCTTCCATCTGTTAATAAAGAAAAAGAAAATATCCTTAAAGATGGTTTTTTAGCTAATTCACTTGAAGAAGAACGCAGAATAAATAATCTTAAAGTTCAACAGCTTATGATAATTGAAGACGTAACTGATAGAGTTCATACCTCGATGAATCAAGGAAAGACCGATGATGAAAAAGTATCACTTCGTGAATCTGAAATAAAAAAGATTACTGAAGAATATCAACAAAAGTTTCCGGAATTAGTATTTAAAGTTACTTCTCTTTACAATGGTGGAAGATATTCTTTATATGGCTATAAAATCTATGATGATATACGTCTTGTATTTGTACCTGAGTTATTCGTTGCAAAGCTTGGTGGTGATTATGATAATTTTACATATCCTCGTTATGGACTTGATTGTGCATTCTTACGTGCTTATGAAAATGGGAAACCCATAAAAACCAACTATTACTTTAAATGGAGTAATGAAGTTGTTGAAGAAGATCAATTAGTTTTTGTTGTGGGAAACCCCGGCAGCACAGACAGATTAAATACAATTGAACAAATTGAATTTGAAAGAGATTTTAGATATCCGATGATGGTATCAATGCTTAAAGACTTATATGAGATTTACGAAGAAATGGTGGAAGAAACTAATGCTGAGGATTATGGACTAATTGCCAGACTTTATTCTATTGGGAATGCTCTTAAAGTTTATGAAGGCACATATAAAGGTTTGTTAGACCCAATCTTAATGGCAAGGAAAAAAGATTTTGAAAACACTTTTAGAAATTCTGTTTTAAGAGATAACTCCTTAAAGATAAAATATGGAAATTTATGGGAAGACATTTCTTTTTCAATATCAGAATTAAAAACTTCTGCAAGAAAATCTTTTGCTTATGCTGTTAATAATTTTTACTCGCCTCAATATTTAATAATTGCATTCAGATTGTTAAATCTTATAGATGATATGAATTCTGATAAAATTAAAAAGGAAGATTTCTTAAAAGAGGCAGAAAAAATTTATCCTTCAGATTTGAATCATAACCTTCAAAAAAGACTAATGGAAGTTCAGTTAAAAGTCTGGAGAAATAATCTCTCCCCAGAATCTGAAATAATAAAATACTTTTCAAAATTCAACTCAGCCGAAGAAGTTATAATAAATTCTTACTTTTCTACAAAAGAAAAATTTCTTGATTTAATCAAGAAACCTACAGAAGAAATATTAAAGATTGACGACCCATTTTTATTTTTCTTATTATCAACTAAAGAAGAGCTAAAACAAATTTCTGAAGAAAATAAAAAGACAAATCAAAGATTATTAATTCTGAATCAAATGCTTGGTGAAGCGCTGTATCAAGTTTATGGAAGTTCAATTCCGCCTGATGCAACAGGAACTTTGAGAATTGCTGATGGAATAGTAAAGGGTTATAATTATAATGGCACTAAAGCACCAGTTAAAACTACATTTTACGGAGCGTTAGACCGATACTACTCTTTTGATAAAAAATTTCCGTTTAATCTTCCTTCTTATTGGGAAAAGCTGCCATCTGAATTTAATTTATCTACACCTCTAAATTTTATTAGTACAAATGATATTGTTGGAGGAAACTCAGGAAGTGCCGTGCTAAATAAGAATGCTGAAGTTGTGGGCTTAGCATTTGACGGAAACATAGAAAGTTTACCCAATACTTTTATCTATACAACTGAAGCGAACAGAACAGTTTCAGTTGCATCAGTTGGGATGTACAATGCAATTAAGTATATCTATAAAGCTAATAAGTTAAGCGATGAAATAATTTCTGGTAAATTAAAATGAGAATGACAATGAAAGTGGTTTTAATAATTTTAATTGCTTTTCAAACTGTAATTTTATCTCAGGAATTTGAAAACCGTAACTATCTTTCATCAAATCAAATTAAAGATAAAATTTATGAAAATCTTGAAAAGATAGAATTGCAGTTTCTAAAAAAACTTAGTTCTACTGATTATAGAATTTCTAAAGAATTGTTGGTAGAATCTTATTTATTGCTCTTTTCAATTCCGGATTTTGAATTTGATAATGACTATTATGTAATGAGTGATTATGATTTTAAGTTATTACTATCTGATTTGAAAAGCGAGTCTTTCACTGAGGATAAATTATCAATTATTGAAATGGTCTCTTCATCAAATTACTTTACAGTTTCTCAGGTGTTTCAAATAGTTGAAATTATTGATTTCAGCAGTGACAGAATAGAGGCAATTAGGTTATTATTTCCTTCTGTTGTTGATAAGTATAATTCATACAGACTTTTATCATTATTCAATAATTCCATTGATAAAAACACCGTGAGAAATATTATTACAAATTATAACTTCAGAAAAAGATGAACTGGTTAATACTTTTTATTGCTGGTCTATTTGAAATTATGTGGGCAGTTGGTTTGAAATACACAGAAGGTTTTACAAAACCTGTTCCAAGCATTTTGACTATTATCTCAATGGTAATCAGTATGGGACTCTTGTCTTATTCTGTAAAACATATTCCTGTAGGCACTGCTTATGCAATCTGGACGGGCATCGGAGGAGTCGGAACTGCAATAATGGGAATAATACTTTTTCAGGAATCAAAAGAACTGATAAGGATGTTCTTTATTTTTTTAATAATTGTTGGAATTGTAGGATTAAAATTTTTAGAATCTTAATCTTATATTTTTATTCGTGTTAATTCGTGTAATTCGTGGCTGGATTTTTTTTGCACGCAGATAACACAGATACGACAGATTTACACTGATAAAAAAGCCCCTCTGATTTTGAGGGGCTTTGATTAAATAATCCTTGTTAGATTTGGCACTATTTCATTAGCATCATTTTCTTAGAAATTGTATTTGAGCTTGTTTCAAGTCTGTATATATACATTCCGCTTGTTAAGTTACTACCACTGAAGTTAATCTTGTATTTACCAGCTTCTAAATTTTCATTTATTAAAGTCTCAACTAATTCTCCAAGTACATTATAAATGCTTAGTGTTACTTGCTCACTTTTAGCTATGGAAAATTCAATAGTAGTTGAAGGATTAAATGGATTAGGATAATTTTGTTCAAGTGAAAAATTATTAGGAATTTCTACTGAGCCATTTATTCCTAATGGGGATTCAACTAATTTGAATACTGAACCATTGCTTGTTCCGGCAATCACTGAGTTATTCATACTGTTTACCATAACAGAGCTTACACCAAATCCGCCCAAACCAATTGGCTGCCAGCTATTGGAGTTTGTATTTGTGAAGAATATTCCTGCTTCCCAACTGCTTGCATATAAGTTTCCATTTCCATCAACAGAAAGAGCATATACATAATTTGCAGGATATGAAGATGATTTAATCCAACTATTTCCATTATCAGTTGAGCGATAAACACCATTTCCGTATGTTCCAGCATAAAGCGTTCCGTTAGAAGTAACTGCCAAAGTCCAGACAAAATTGTAACCAATTGGTTTTTGATTCCAACTATTTCCGCCATCATTGCTTGAATAAATACCGCCGCCAAATGTACCCACAAAAATTTCATTTGATTGATTTATAATAATACTATTAACTGCTAAAGAAGTTAATCCATTATTTACTAAATTCCAGCTCGAGCCATTGTTTGTTGATTTATAAATACCAACAGCAAATACTCCAGCATAAAGATTTCCATTGTTATCTTTTGCAATAGCTTTGACATCAGCTCCAGCGAGATTAGTCAATTGCCAGCTCGAACCGTTATTATTAGAGAAGAATAAACCTTGCTCGGTGCCGGCATAAATCACCCCGTTATTTGTAACCATAAGTGACCAAATAAATCCAACATTCATATTAGGGTTAATATGTTCGAAGGTTATTCCATTATTAGTAGTTCTGAAAATTTTCCCGCCAACAGTTCCTATAAGAAGATTATTATTTAAGTCATTAGCTAATGACCAAACTATTTCATTAAAACCAATATTGCCAAGTTGTGACCAGTTATTCTGATTGTTTCCACCGCCACCATTACCGCCTGTAGAGCCTGTAATTGGAGAGATATGAATCATAACGGAAGCATAATCATCTTCATTAGGATTTCCATTATTTACATAAGAATCCGGGTCATTTTTATCTGAAGAAATTATTTCAACAATATTATAAATAGTTGTATCTGCAGGAATATTTCCCACAAAAAGAGCTAAATTAAATTGACCCATTCCTTCTAAAGATTTACATATCATCTGACCATCCTGAATACCTGACACAAAATTAACGTGAGCTTTAGGTGCTAAAATTGAACCTTGAATTCCAATCCATTGTAACTTTAAAGAATCAGCTTCATAAAAGTTAAAGATTACATTTTGTTTATCAGTACCAATTAAACTTAATCCACCGCTCCATACAACTTTATTACCAGAAACATTTACAATTGCGACTGCACCGGCAGGAGTTTTAACTTCCACATTGTTGGCAACAGATAAATCACTACCGGAAATATTGAAAACATTAACAAAAGGATTTGTTCCGTTCATAAAAATTCCACCCCATTGCAGAGTATCTGTTCCGTTTACCTGATATGCAGCCAAAGTATTTGATAGTCCATTTAAGTACGAACCAGCGGCATTAAAATCAATAACATTATCTTTTCTCAAAGTACCCTCTTCAATACTTACAGTTGAAATTGGTAAGTTAGTTGTATCACCATAAACAACATTTCCATTATAAACTCTTCCGGATAAGAAAGTGAGAATCTTACCAACTATCAAAACATCTTCGGTTCCATTTGAATTAGGTAATTTATCGCCAATACTATAATTAGCGAAAAAGGCGTTACCTCCAACAGCAACTTTTCCTTCAGTATCAGATGATGGTTGGAATAAATCTTCTAAAACGAATAAATTAAAATCTTTTGCAACGCCAAAATCCAAATTGCTTGTAGTTAAGGATTGGAAATTAACCTCAACATTTATTGTTAAAGTAGCTGAAGAACCGGAAGTTAATGTTCCAACATTCCAAATACCTGTATTTTGATTATAGCTTCCCTGTGAAGCATTTGCCGAAAGAAATACAAAAGCACTGTTTAAAATTTCTGACACTGAGATATTATTTGCTGGAGCTGGGCCATCATTGTGAACAGTAATTGTAAAGCTGATTTGCTGATTGTGATAAGGATTTGCATTCGATACTGTTTTTGTAATTCTTAAATCAGCATTTTCGAGCCAGGTAATACTGCCATAAGCTGTGCTTGTAGCTACTGTTGGAGTAGCTAAGACTAATTTTTGATAATTATTTGGTTGCAGTTTATGTACATATCTTGTCCCTTGAGGAATTACAGTAGTAGCAGTAGCAATAATATTTGAGTTATTGCTACTTCCCTGATTTACAGTAAAAGGACCCGCAACACCACTTGCATTTGTTGATAATGAATTTGTGTTTAATGTACCAGACGAAACAGAAACATTTACATTTCTTCCTGATAAAGGATTGCCATTTATATCATAAGCTAAAACATTAAAGCTTGCTGGAGTTCCAAAAGGTAACGATTGATGAGTTGGTTGTAAAATTAAAGTAGCTGGCGGAATAATATTATTATGATTAGCATTGGCATCATTTACAATTTGAATAGCTCTGTTTTTCAAAGTTGAATTAGTAACTGTATTAACGTTAACTCCATCGGCAAAATGCCAAATTGCAAGTTGAACTGCAGCAGCTTCATTAGCTTCCGAACCTAATGCACCTGGATACGGATAGGTCTTAAATGGATAAAAATTATTCAAAATGTATGTTATTTGAGAGGGAGTGTAGTCTGTATCAGTATAAGTATGAGGGTTACTTGTAGACCATATTGCTAAAGGATGTTGAATGTCAATACAGAAAAATCTTGCGTTGTTACCATCTATTGTCCCCTTGAATGTTCCAGCCCATACATTCATAGTTTGTGGGGGATTATATGGATTTGTAAAGCTAACATTAGCACCTTTATCTGTACCAGTAACTTTAGCTACACTGAAACCTTCTGGTGAATTGGGATTCTTTCCATTAAAAGTGAATGAATTTGAAATAATAGAAAGAGTTAAGATAAGAGTTAGAATAATGCTTGTAAAAATTGATTTAATTTTCATCTTTATACCTTTATTTTTTACACAAATCAGATTAAGAATTGAGCCAGAAAAAAGTTTGATTTTATTAAGATTTTAGGTTTTTAAGGAATAGAAAGTGTCTCATTTTGAAAAGAGTATCCATTTGATACAAAATATTTACTCTAATTCTTTGCTAATTAAATAATAAGTATTATTTTTAACTCCCAGATTAAAGGTGAAATTATGAAAACTGCATTAATATTTATTTCAACATTGTTTTTATTCTTAGGACTTTATGGAACTTTAAGTTCATCCTCTCTTTTTGCAAGCAACGAGTCAAATTCAATTGCTGTTGCTTCTGAAACTTCCCAAGCAAAGTATCTCTCAATTAAAGAATTAGATCAATTCACTGCTAAAGAGAACTTAAGATTTACGATTAGAAATGCCGGTGGTTTATTGATACCATCATCTCTTGAATAAAAGAGTTTTTATTTAATTATAAAATCATTGTTTCGTCTGTAATTTAAATTTCCACTTCTTAACAAACTCATAGCTCAATTATTGAAACTAATATAAATTTGCTTTACATTTAGAGTGTAAACCAAATTGATTTTAAAAATGCGAGAATTTTTCAGCGTTAACGAAGTTGCTAAGTTATTAGATGTAAGTCACTCTGCAGTACTTTATCATATAAAATCAGGAAATTTAAAGGCAGAGCAGGTAGGAAAGATTTACATTATTGCAAAGGATGACTTTGCTGACTTTCTTAAAATTCAGAAAAATAAACCCAAAAGAAAAAAAAGAGAGGATTTATCTTTATTCTAATAAATCCTCGGCTAAAAATTATTCTAACTTAGTATTATTGCTCTTCTTTTTTAATTTCATAAAGGCAAAGACAATAATTATAATCAAAACAACTGCGGATAAAATATAAGTCCAAATACTGTAAGACGGAGCAACCAAGTCTTTCCATTCTGAAATTTTTTTATCTATTTGATCTTTTTGTTCTGAAGTTATCATTTTATTATCAATAAGGTAAGGCATCCAGTCTGAATTTATAGTTTTATACCAAATACTATCTGTAAATATTGAAAAAACTCTTTCGGATTCTTCTTTGCTTTTTACACCAAAACTTTTTATCTCTTCATCAATAAAATTTGTAATAATTTGGGTAAAATCGTTACTGTTATTAAATCTTCTTAGGTTAATTCCACCAATTGAAAAGTCATCTCTTATTGATTCCCAAACTTCCCTTCTAAGATTGTTTTTCCAATTAGTAAATAATGCATCAATTTGTCTAAGTTCATTTGATTTTTCCGGTTTGGCGGTATAAATATCTGCTAATTTCGGACCTATCTTCTGCCAAAGTGAAACAAAATCGTCCTGCTGTTTTTTAACCTCTTCGATATCCTGAGGTTTTAGGGTTGTTACTTCAAGAAAACGATTGTTGTCTCTGATGGATTTTTTTACAAGAAACAATACGTTTTTACTTTCAGTTTCTGCAATCAGGTTTTGTTTTTCACTGTCAGATAAAGCATTTGGGTCAACATCAATTCTCGGCATTAAACTGTCAATTATAGCGAAAACTAATTCATCTCTCTGAGTTAGAGATGCTTTAAGCTCACTGACTAAACTTTGAAGTTTTGCAATTGTCTTAGCATCCTTTTTTCTTTGAATTTCCAAAGTATAAATCTGATTTAACAATTCAGAATTTCTTTTATTCAACTGATCTATTTCAGAACGAAGCGTAACTACTTCTGTTTGTAGCTCTTCAATCTGAGTAAAATCACCTTTCCGTAAAACAACTGAATTGTTAAGATTATTGATAACTTTTTGAAAATTTTCCGGATACAGACTTCTGTCAAGAAGTTCTTTATGAATCTCAAAATCATTTTTAAGTTTTTCAATCTCATTTGAAGCATTTTGTAAATCTTCTAATGATGCGGCATCTTTAACTTTAGCCTCTATTTCGGGGATTCGGTTCTTAAAGCTTTGTACAATTTCATAATCTGATTGGCAGTAAAGATTAAAAGAAAATAACAGCGTTAATAGAAGTAATAATTTTGTTTTCATTTTTTATCTCCGATTATTCCTTCATTAGATAATAATACTTTTAAGTTTCCATCAACTAATTCTATATGCGAATCTCTTTGATTGAAAAAAGGATTTTGTAAACCTTTTTCTGATACAAGAATTTTTTTATGTAAAGAAAGATTGCCCAATTCCTGATTGAATAAATAAACATTCTTAAAACCTTCAGAAGTTATAAAATAAATGCCGGATGAGTTTCTAATTATTCTTATTGTTTTTCCCTTAATATCTGTAGCTAAACCAAATTCTTCCGCCAATAAATTCTTAACATTTAATTTCAAAGAATATCTGTCTTCTTTAACAAATCCTTGTTCGTCAATTTTCAATACAGCCTCCAAAGGCCAAGAAAAGTCAACAGGAGTTAGCTGAAGAGTTGAACATCCCGTAATCAAAGTAAAAAAGATTAAAAGAAACCATTTTATTTTCATTTTTATTTCTCCTTAATTTCTTTCTAAAACATCAATTTTGTCTTGATAGCCGACAATTACTTTATCAGCAATATTATTAAATAAGCCAACTTCAACTACACCGGTGATAAGTTTAAGTTTAAGTTCAAGCTCAATAGGGTTTTCTATTATTCCGATTTTGCAATCAATTATAAAATTATTTGAATCTGTAACAAAAGGATTATCATCTTTAAGTCTCAGTTTAGGATTAAGTTTCATTAACTCAAATTTTCTCAATAGACTTGAATATGCGAAAGGAACAACTTCAACAGGTAGTGGAAAAGCTCCAAGTTTATCAACTAATTTAGTTGAATCTACAATCCAAATACATTTCCTGGAATTTTTAGCAATTATTTTTTCAAACAAAAGTGCTCCACCGCCGCCTTTTATTCCATTGAGGTTTTTATCTACTTCGTCTGCACCATCAATGGTAAGGTCAATGTTTTCAATTTCATTGAAAGGAGTAATTGTTAATCCAAGACTGTTTGCAAAATTTGTGGTTCGCATAGATGTAGAAGTAAATATTAAATTTTTAAAGTAATTAATTCTTTCAGCAAGTAATTTTATAAAAATTTCGGTTGTTGATCCTGTGCCTAATCCTAATATTGTTCCGTCTATAACATAATCCAATGCTTTTTGTGCGGCTAAAAATTTTGGATTCATTTCATTCCTTATGTAAAAAAATTTAATTCATTGTCTAATTCAAAATTAAGAAATGTTATAATCAATAAAGAAAGAAGAAAAAGATAACATTTTTAGAATATTATTAGTAAAATAAGCTGTTTTACATTATATTATTAGTTGAAAAAAATAAAAACTTAATTTAATTATGAAAATAGACAATATTGACAAACAAATATTAAATCTTCTTCAGGAAAATGCCAGAATTACAAATGTTGAATTAGCTTCAAAGGTTGGTATTTCGCCACCAGCGATGCTTGAAAGAGTAAAGCGTCTCGAAAAGGGTGGATTTTTGAAGAAATATGTTGCAGTAATAAATCCTGACAAGGTTGGAAAAAATATAATTGCGTTGATTTCCGTTTGGCTGTCTGCTCACCAGTTAAGTTCAATAGACTCATTTACAAAACAGATTAACAAATTTGATGAAGTTCTCGAGTGCTATCACATTGCAGGCGAGGAAGATTTTATACTCAAAATAATGGCTGACAGCATTAGAGATGTTGAATCATTTCTGCTTCAGAAGTTAACTAAAATTCCCGGAGTCAGTAAAGTAAATACAAAGTTTGTATTATCAACAGTAAAGTACGAAACAAAAATTAATGTCAAATAAAAAAAATAAACAAGGAGGCTTTTATGCATCACTTTGACCCAAGTACTGAAATACAGGATTATCTTGTCTTTGGTGAGTACGGAGATGTAAATCCATCAATAACAGATTCATCTACTTACACTTTTCTTAATCCGAAAACAATGGAAGAACTTTTCGAGAGCGAAAAAGAAGGATGCTTTTTGTATTCACGACATTGGAATCCAACAAACAAATATTTAGCTGATGCTCTTGCAAGACTTGAAGATACAGAAGCTGCTATTGTTACTGCATCTGGTATGGGAGCTATAAGTGCTGTAGTATTACAGATTTGCAACAGCGGTGATGAAATTATCTCAAGCAGAACAATTTATGGTGGAACTTACGCTCTTTTCAAAAACTTTTTGCCAAAGTTCGGAATTAAAGTTCATTTCGTGAATATTACGGATTTAGAAACTGTAAAAAATCATATAAACGAAAAAACTAAAATTATTTATACAGAAGCTATCAGTAATCCTTTGCTGGAAATTGCAGACATTCCAAAACTTGCGGAAATATCAAATGCAAACAATATTAAACTTGTGGTGGATAATACTTTTAGCCCGATTTTCCTAACTCCTAAACATCTCGGAGCTCATATTATTATTCATAGTCTTACAAAATTTATAAACGGAACGAGTGATTGTGTCGCCGGTTGTGTATGCAGCTCAAAAGAATTTATAAGTCAGTTGACAGATATTAACAGTGGTGCAAGTATGTTGTTAGGTCCGGTGCTTGATAGCTATCGTGCTGCAAGTATTCTTAAAAATCTTCATTCACTTCATATAAGAATGAAAAAGCATAGTGAAAATGCTCAATACTTAGCAGAGAGATTAAATGAACTTGGAGTAAAAGTTTATTATCCCGGTTTAAAGTCTCACAAAGGGCATCAATTATTAAACGAAATGATGAATGAAGGCTTTGGATATGGTGGAATGATTGCAATTGATGCAGAAACAACTGACAAAGCAAATGAATTTATGATGTTAATGCAGCAGGAAAAAGTTGGCTACCTTGCTGTTAGTCTTGGTTACTTTAAAACATTATTCTCCTCGCCTGGACACAGTACAAGCTCAGAAATTCCGGAAGAAGAAAGAAAAGAGATGGGTCTATCAGACGGACTTGTCAGATTTTCAATGGGTCTGGATAATAACATCGAAAAGACTTTTGAAAGAATTAAGAAATGTTTAATTAGTGTTGGATTGGTTAAGTAACTTTTGAAAATAGAAAATCCAAAGTTAGTTTTGATAAAAAAAACTAATTAATTAAGATAATCTTTCGGGGAAGAAATGAAATTATTAAAACCCCCTAAACATCGTGAATTAAAACCTTCAGAATTGCGATGGAAATGTGATCCTGAAATTTTTGAGTTTAATTCCACAGAAGAAGTAGAACCGATTGAAGGAATTCTTGGGCAGGATAGAGCATTAAAAGCGATCAGACTTGGAGTGGATATAAAAAGTCCAGGATATAATATTTTCATTGCGGGGCTTTCCGGCTCAGGGAAAGCGACTACTATTAAAAAAGTTCTTGAGCGAATTAGCAATAAATGCCCGGAACTTTTTGATTATGCTTATGTAAATAATTTCAAAGATGCTGATAAACCGCTTTTATTGAAATTTCCCAAAGGTAAAGCAAAGGAATTTAAACAAGTTCTCAAATCAGCTATTGAGTTATTAAAGCAAAAGATTCCTCTTGCTCTTGAAAGCGAAATTTATCTTGAACGTAAAAAAAATCTTATCAATGAATTTAATCTTAAAGAGCAAAAACTTATGGAGTCTTTTGATAAAGATTTACGTCAGAAAGGTTTTGCTTTAGGACAAGTTAAAGTAGGCGAAACAATCAGACCTGATATTTTACCAATTATAAATGATGAACCTATACCAATATCTCAATTGGAAAATCTTTTAGCTGAAAATAAAATTACCAAAGAAGATGCGAAAAAAATTTTTTCTGAGTATCAGAATAATCTTCAGGATTTGCAGCTACTTTACAAAAAAGGATTAAAGCTTAATCAGGAATTTCAGGAAAGATTAAAAATTCTTGAACGCGAAAACATTGAAGTAATTGTCAAAGGGATTTTTGAAATTATAAAAGAAAGATACCTTGACGATGCAGTTCATAATTATTTGAATCAGGTTGAAGAAGATATTTTAGAAAACATAAATATTTTTAAAAGCTTAAAACCGCCCGAAGAACTAACGCAACAAGGCGGTGTTGAAATAGATTATTTTTATGATTATCAGGTAAACATAATTTTAGACAACTCAGAAACTCAGGGCTGTCCGGTAATAATAGAAACAAATCCAACTTTTATTAACCTGTTTGGAACTATTGAAAAAGTTACAGATGGTCAAGGCGGTTGGTACAGCGATTTTACCAAAATAAAAGCTGGCTCTCTTCTTCGGGCAAATGGTGGCTATCTTGTCTTAAATGTAATGCACCTTTTTGAAGAACCTGGTGTATGGAGAACTCTCAAACGAATTCTTACTTACAACAAACTTGAGATTCAGGAATCACAACTATCATTTATAACTTCGACTGCATCGCTCAAACCACAACCAATTGAAATTGATACCAAGATAATTCTAATTGGTAATAATTTGATTTATGCATATCTAAGCGAGAGAGAATATGATTTCAAAAAAATGTTCAAAGTGCTTGCAGATTTTGACTACGAAATCAATAGAACAGATGAAGTAATTAACGATTATGTTCGTGTAATTAAGAAACTAATCAAAGAAGAAAATCTTCTCGATTTCGACAAGAAAGCAATTGCATATTTGCTCGAAATAGCAGCTACTTTTGCAGGACGTCAGGATAAACTTACTCTAAGATTTTCAATGATTGCAGATATTTTAAGAGAAGCTAACTTCTGGGCTATTGAAGATAAAATGAAAACCGTTACTGCTAAATACACTCAGAAAGCTTATTGTTTAATTAGAGAAAGACATTCAATGCTCGAAACCAAAGTAACTGAAATGTATAAAGACGGTTATTTATTGATTGATACAAGTGGAGAAAGAGTTGGACAAATAAATGGATTGGCAATTTATGACGCTAACTTTTATACTTTTGGAAGACCAACAAGAATTACCGCAACTGTTTCTTTAGGAAGTGGAAACATAATCAATGTTGAACGTGAAGCAGGAATGAGTGGAAGACATTATAACAAAGGCGTGTTAATAATATCCGGATATTTCAGAGAGACATTTGGTCAGGAACTGCCTCTTTCTTTTAATGCTAATTTAGTCTTTGAACAGTCTTACGGAATGGTTGAGGGTGATAGTGCTTCTTGCACAGAAATTTTCGCATTACTTTCAGTTCTTTCGGGTTTGCCGATTAAACAATCAATTGCTGTTACTGGCTCACTCAATCAAAAAGGTGATGTTCAACCTATAGGCGGAGTAAACGAAAAAATTGAAGGATTTTTTGATATATGTTCGCTTCAGGGCTTGAATGGAAAACAAGGAGTAATCTTTCCCATTCAGAATATACGTGATCTGATGTTGAAAGAAGAGGTCATTGAATCAGTAAGAAAAAAACAATTTCATTTATATCCTATTTCAAGGGTTGAAGAAGGAATTGAAATTCTAACAGGTGTAAAAGCTGGGAAAAAACTGGATAAAGGATATGAGCCCGGAACAGTTTTTAACTTAGTTGAAGAAAAGATTAAAGAACTTTATGCCAGAGCCAGGCAAATCAAAAGTCAGGATAAAGAAGGAACAACAAAGAAAAATAATTATGGCAGAAAAAATTGAACATTTTGCAAAAACCAAAATATTGGCTACTCTTGGTCCATCAACTTTTGAAGCAGAGCAGATAAAAAAATTAATATTATCTGGAATAGATGGAGTAAGATTAAATTTTTCTCACGGAGATTATAATTTTTTCAGTCAGGTTTACAAGAACATTTATAAAGCCTGTGTTGAAGAAAAAACTCCTCTTTCAGTTCTTATTGATTTGCAAGGTCCGAAAATCAGAATTGGTGAATTGGCTGAGCCGCAATACGAAATTGAAGTAAATGATATAATTGAAATTACAACCGAAAAAATAATTGGCACAAAAGAAAAAATATCCACCACTTATTTACCTCTTCCACAAGATGCTAGCGTTGGTAATAATGTGTTGATAGATGATGGTTTACTCAGACTTGAAATAATTGACAAAACCAGTAACTCTGTAATATGTAAAGCTCTGAACAGCGGCAAACTAAAACCAAGAAAAGGAATGAATCTTCCCGGAATGAAGTTAAGCACTCCATCAGTTTCCGAAAAAGATTATGCTAATATTGAATTCGCTCTTAAAAATCGTGTTGATTACATAGCTTTATCTTTTGTTCGAAGCCCTGAAGATGTAGTTGAGTTAAAAAACTGGTTGGTAATGAAAGGTTTAGAAATTCCAATTATCGCAAAAATTGAGAAGAAAGAAGCCGTTGATTGTTTTGATGATATTTTATTAGTTTCGGATGGAATTATGATTGCAAGAGGAGATTTGGGAGTTGAGCTGCCGCCGCAAGAAGTTCCTGTTTTGCAAAAATCAATTATTAAAAAATGTAATGCTTTAGGAAAACTGGTTATTACTGCTACTCAAATGCTTGAATCAATGATAAACTCACCAGTGCCAACAAGAGCCGAAGCTTCTGATGTTGCAAATGCTGTATGGGATGGAACAGATGTGGTGATGTTAAGCGGCGAGACTTCTGTGGGTGCCTATCCTGTGAAAGCTGTTGAAACAATGAACGATATTTTGAAAAAAGCTGAAACTAATTTCCCGTTTGATAAAACTGTAGATTATTTCGTTCCGGAAAATCTTCAGGATAAACTTTTTGACAACGTCGGAAGAGCTGTTGTTGATATAAGCAAAAGAATTAATGCTGAAGCAATTGTAGTATTCACTGAATTAGGCAGAACTGCAAAGCTTATTTCTAAATATAAACCCAATTGTAAAATTCTTGCAATATCAAATCATTTTGATACAATGAATAAATTATCGCTTTACTGGGGAGTGATTCCCATTTTCTGTGAAAAAATTGACAAAGAAAAAATCTTTATTGATGAAGCTAAAAAGAAAATTCTTGAACTTGGTTTAGCAAAGAAGGGAGATTTATTACTTTTTACAGCAGGAACTCCTCACTCAGAAAAAAGTAGAATAAATTGGTTAGATTTTGAAATAATATGAAAGCCGAATTTTTAAAGGAAGCTAAATGGTGGGAAACCCTTGAAAACGGGAGAGTCATTTGCACTCTTTGCCCACGATATTGTGAATTAAGTGATGGTCAAGCTGGTTTCTGTTACATTCGTCAGAATATTGGTGGTAAGCTCTATAGTACAGGTTACGGAAGACCAACAGGATTTGCAATTGATCCAATCGAAAAAAAACCGCTTAATCATTTTTTACCAGGAACATTCATTTTATCTTTCGGAACAGCAGGTTGTAATCTCGGTTGCAAATTCTGCCAAAACTGGTCAATCAGTAAAGCTAAACTTGATGAAACATACTCAGTTAAAGCAACTCCCGAAGAGGTTGTTTATCTTGCGAAAAAAAATAAAACTCCATCAATCGCATACACATATAATGACCCGACAATTTTCGGAGAATATGTAATTGATATTTCTAAAATTGCCAGAGAAGAAGGTATTAAATCTGTAATGGTAACCGCCGGATACATTGATAAAGAAGCTCGTAAAGATGTTTATAAATTCATTGACGCGGCTAATGTGGACTTGAAAGGATTTACTGAAAGATTCTATTTCAAAAACACACTCTCTCATCTCGAACCGGTTTTAGACACACTTATTTGGTTAAAGAATGAAACTGATATTTGGATTGAACTAACTACATTACTCATCCCAGATGAAAACGATGACGATGAACAGTTAAAAAATCAATGTAATTGGATTGTTGAAAATCTTGGCGATTCTGTTCCTCTTCATTTCACAGCTTTTCATCCTGACTTTAAGATGATGAATAAACAAAGAACTCCGCATTCAACTTTAATAAAAGCAAAAAACATTGCTCAGGCAGCCGGAATAAAATATGTTTATATTGGTAATGTTCACGATAGTAAAAATCAGTCTTCATATTGTGAAAATTGCGGTTCATTATTAATTGAAAGAGACTGGCATAAAGTTACTTTCCATAACTTTAAAGATGGAAAATGTAAAAAATGTAATTTTCCTTTGCCAGGTATATTTAAATTTGATAAACAAAACAATTAATTTTTTCTTAGTTTAACAATTACGGGATTATAATGAAATCTTTGCAAGGAAAAGTAGTTTTAATTACAGGAGCTTCATCAGGAATTGGAAAATCCTGTGCAAAAGAGTTTGCAAAACTGAAATGTAAACTAATTTTAATCGCAAGAAGAAAAGAAAAACTTGACACATTTGCAGAAGAATTAAAAAAAGAATTTCAGATTGAAATATTAACTTTTAAGGTTGATGTCAGAGATTTCGAACAAGTAAAAAACTTTTATGACAATCTCCCCGAAGATTGGAAACATATTGAAATATTAATTAACAATGCAGGATTGGCTCGTGGATTAGATAAGTTCTATGAGGGGAAGATTGAAGATTGGAATGAAATGATAGATACTAATATTAAAGGATTGGTTTATGTTTCCAGAGTGGTTGTACCTCAAATGGTTGAAAGACAAAGCGGACATATCATCAATATTGGCTCAACTGCCGGACACGACACATATCCAATGGGGAATGTTTATGCAGCAACAAAATTTGCAGTTAAAGCTCTAAGTCAGTCTTTCAGAATAGACGTTCTTGAAAAAGGTATTAAAGTTTCAAGTGTTGATCCCGGAATGGTGGAAACAGAATTCAGCAAAGTTCGTTTTTCAGGAGATGAAGAAAGAGCGAAAAAAGTTTATCAGGGGCTTATCCCTCTTACACCGGATGATGTTGCAGATGCAGTTGTGTATTGTGCAACAAGGCCTAATCACGTTAATATAAATCAAATCATTCTTACACCGCTTGCTCAGGCATCGTCAAATTTCGTTGTAAGAAAGTAATTCATCGGGATTAAATTATAAGCATTATTCAAAAAATATTTTTGGAAATATTAAATGAAAACATTTTTAACACTTTTATTATTATCATTATTGCAACTAACTTTTGCTCAACAGGTTTACAAACCGCATCCTTTCTCCAAAACTTTAGTTATTGGTTTTGAGCCAGGAGTTACATATTCTGTTACAGATTATTCCAGTTCTGGTATTGATTATTCTGGAAGATTTCTTCTGGAAGTTTATTTCAAGTCAGAGTCAAAAAGCTCCTTTGGTTTGAAAGCAGTATTCGGTGCAGGATTTTTAAGCGGTACGGATGATAAACTTACTGAAAAAGAATTCCGAACAAGATACACCTCTTTAGGACTTGGATTAAATTACATCTTATCTGCTTCTGAGATAATCTATCCTTCTCTCTCTGTTGGTGCCTCTTACATCTGGTTTGAACCAATGGGAGCAGATGGTAAACCAATGATAAATTTTTCGAATAAAGCATATCAACCTCGTGAATTAAACTTCTTCGGAGAGTTAGGATTCAGATTTCTTGTAACTGATAATTTAACTTTTAATTTAAGTGGAGGTGTTCAGATTAGCCCCTATGATAATTTAGATGATTTACAAAGAGGAACAAGTAACGATATGTTTTTAATTGGAAATGTTGGATTAACTTATTCGCTTTTTACTGAAATTGATTCCGATAGAGATGGAATTCCTGATTCAAAAGATAAATGCCCTGACACTCCAATAGGAGTAAAAACAGATGACTTTGGCTGTCCGATTGATTCCGATATGGATGGTGTTTTGGATTATCTCGACAAATGCCCAAATACTCCAAGAGGCGTAAAAGTAGATTCTAACGGCTGTCCAATTGATTCTGACGGAGATGGAGTTCCAGATTACAGAGATTTATGTCCAGATACTCCTAAACGAATTCAGGTTGATGATTATGGCTGTCCATTCGACACTGATAGCGATGGCATTCCTGATTATTTAGATAAATGTCCAAATACACCAATCGGAGTAGATGTTGATGCTAAAGGTTGTCCTCTTGATACAGACTTGGATGGAATTCCCGACCATTTAGATCAATGCCCTGATTCAGCACCGGGAGAAATTGTTGACGAAAAGGGATGTAAGAAAATTATTGAGATTAAAATACCTCAGCAGGATACTGTAGTTACTGAAATTGAACCAATAAAAGAAATGAACTTTGAAGTCTCAGCTATTTTTGAAAAAAACGGAGTTACATTAAAGCAATCTGCCTTTGCAGAATTAGATAAATTATTAGAAGAGATGAAAAGAGATCCGCTTTCCAGATGGAAAATTGAAAGTCATACGGACAATATTGGTTCTGCTGAAAACAATCTAAAAATATCAATCAAAAGAGCAGAAGCTGTTCAGAATTATTTTTTATCAAGAGGAATTTCAAAAATTCGTATAAATGCCGTTGGTTTAGGAAGTTCTTTTCCTATTGCTGACAATAAAACCGAAAGCGGTAGAAATAAAAATAAAAGGATAATAATTAAACGTATTAATTAAAAATTAACTCCGGAGGCTTAAATGTTCGATCCTAATTATAATTTTACTTGTGTTGATAGGTTCTTAAACTACGTGAAATACGATACTCAATCTGATGAGGATTCTTTGTCATTTCCAAGCACCGATAAACAAAAAATATTATCTTCAGCACTTGCAGAAGAATTGAAAGAAATGGGTTTGGCAGATGCTCATATGGATGAATGGGGCTATGTAATGGCAACTCTTCCATCGAACACAAACAAAGATGTTCCTCCAATTGCTTTTATTGCACACGTTGACACTTCACCTGCAGTAAGCGGAGCTAATGTAAATCCTGTTATCAGAAAAAATTATCAGGGTGGAGATATTGTTCTTGAAAATGGAGGATTTGTAATTCGTGTTGATGAAAATCCTGACTTAAAAAATATGATAGGTTATGATATAATCACTACTGATGGTTCAACTTTACTTGGTGCTGATAACAAAGCCGGTGTTGCAGAGATTATGGATGCAATTAATTATCTTCTTTTGCATCCGGAAATAAAACACGGCGATATTAAAGTTTGCTTTACACCAGATGAAGAAGTTGGCAGGGGAACAGAGAAAATTGATTTGAAGAAACTCGGTGCTAAATATGCTTATACAGTTGATGGCTCTGCAAGAGGAGAAATAGAAATCGAAACATTCTCTGCAGATGCAGTTGTAATAAAATTCGTAGGAAAGAATATTCATCCCGGCTACGCTAAAGGTGTAATGATAAACTCAATTAAAATTGCTTCGGCTTTTATTGAATCATTACCCAAAGATACTTTATCTCCAGAAACTACAGCAGGTCGTGAAGGTTATGTTCACTGCACAAGCATTCTTGGAAATGAAGAAGCGACGACACTAAAATTTATAATCAGAGATTTTGATACACCAAAACTTCAAGAGTACGAAGATTTATTAAAAAAACTTGCTGAAGAAGCAATAGCAAAATTTCCCGGTTCAAGAATGGAATTTCAAGTAATTGAACAATACAGAAATATGAAAGAAATTTTGGATAAACATCCGCAGGTTACAGAATATGCAATCGAAGCAATGAACAGACTTGGAATAAAACCAATTATGCATCCGATTCGTGGAGGCACTGATGGTTCAAGATTATGTTTTATGGGATTACCAACACCAAACATTTTTGCAGGCGAACACTCTTTCCATTCACAAACAGAATGGGTTGCTGTACAGGATATGTATGAAGCAGTAAAATTGATAGTTGAAATTGCAAAAGTGTGGGAGGAGAAGAGTTAAAATAGGATGTTGGAGATAGGTTGTCGGTAGTTGGTTGGTGGAAATTGGAGATTGGTAGTGAGAAATTGAAATTTATAATAAATTTAGATTATTCTTTTTGTAAGTATGA
>Ga0101944_10001961_pt1 | contig 36815 bp, 24 predicted proteins | sample DewCreD2012metaG_FD_75245 | JGI IMG/M metagenome (GOLD analysis project Ga0101944, IMG submission 75245) | Hot spring sediment bacterial and archeal communities from British Columbia, Canada, to study Microbial Dark Matter (Phase II) - Dewar... ... | reverse complement strand
GGCCCCCCAGAAGACCTTCAGCCGGGCGTTGACCCGCTCCACCGCGGTGCGTCCGTCATAGAGTCGCTCGAACTTCTTCGTCGCGCGGGGGATGGGAGGAAACCGCCTCAGGTCGATCTCGCACTTGACGCGCACCGTGCGGCCGTACTCCTTCCCCTCGTTGCACACCGCGTCGTGCGGACAAGTCCAGCCTTCGTGCCGCGCCGGGCAGCGGTACTTGAGCGTCCCACGCTGTTCTTCGTAGCCGTTGTAGGCCATCTGGTGCAGCACCATCGGTTGGCTCGTGCGGTCGTAGCAGTAGAGCGTTCCCTTCTCGTCGTAGACGATGTTCGAGTTCCCGTCGTGGCCGGGCAGCATCCGCAGCGGCTCTTCCTTCCACATCGAACGGATTTCAATCAGCGGCTTGATGCCCGAGCGGTTCAACAGCTTGTGCGTCTGCTGGTCGTCCGCCGCCTTGTCGAAGGCGAGGGTCTCGATGCGGCCCTCCGGAAGGTTCGCTTGGGCTTGCTGGAGCGTCTTCGGCAGGGTCGCCGCGTCGCTGGCGGTGGCCGTGGTGATCTCCCAAGACAACGCCACTTCGTGCTTGACGTCCACGATCAGGTGCAGCTTGTAGCCGAACCACTCGAAGACCTTGCTCACCTTGCCTTCGGCGTCGAGGTACTCCTTCTTGCCGCCGCTGGGCTGCGGCAGGCCGGCCTGCTCTTCCTCCTTCGCCTCCTCGGCGTTCCGCTTGCGTCGCGCGTGCAACGCCGTGGCATCGCCAGCCGTGTCCTTTCCCAGGTCCACGACCGCCAGGCCCAGACGTTGGATCAGGACATCGAAGATCGCCCGCACCCGGGTGAAATGCGGCTCTTCTCCCAACACCTCCAGGAACCGCGACAGGTTCCACTTCTTGGGAACCGCCTCCTCCGAGCGGATCCCGATCAGTCGCCGCAAGGCCTCGTTGCGCCGCAGGTCGGCCAGGCACGCTTCCCAGTTGGGATGCCGCAGGATGACGGTCAACAGCACCGTGCCCCAAAGCACATGCACCGGGTACTCGTTGCGGCCTCGCCCCCGGGCCTGCCGCAGGCCGTCCAGCAGTTGGCCGTCGGGGAGGGTGGCCAGGAAGGCCTTGATGGTTTGGAGGCTGGGGCTGTCTTCGAGGCAATCCCAGGCGAACAAGGGCTTGGTGTAGGCCACGAGCATGTGCGGAACTCCTGCAAGAGGCGTTGGGGTGAGCATGTGGCCCCAGGATACACCGCAACAAAAGCCCGCGTCAAGGGGGCGTGGTCGAAAAATCGCGAAAACCAGGAGAGGGGGGTTCTGATTCTCGAAGAAAACTCACGCCGTTGCGGGTATTGCGATTTCCGACCCCCGCGTTGGCCCGGCAATCCCCGGCCCTTCACAACAGCGCAACCGGCTCCGCTCAGGTCCGGAGCTGTTGGAGTCCCGGGTTTTCAGTGGTATCTTCGGGGCTGGCGAGCTAGAATTGAGTGAAAGCCCCCCTCTCGGAGAGCCGCCATGGCCAGCTTGTGCGCCGAGGAACCGGGGCGCGGTTGGAACACCGCGCGCCGGAAGTTCCGCCTGGGTTCGATTCACGGTTCCGAGAAGCGGCGCTGGCCTTGGAAACGGCCGAGGCTGCTGCGGGTCGAGGCCCTGGAAAATCGCATCTTTCTGAGCGTCTCAGCCGCCGTGGCGGCCGAGGATACCCTCCTGACGCGATCGTCCGCGGTCCTCCCATCCCTCGGCGGGAACGGCGGCGGACAGACGGCCATCGCGGCCGCGGTCGCTGCGATGCCCGCAGCCGGCACAACGAGCACGAATCAAGGATCGGGCAATCGGGGTCCGTCTTCCTCGACCGGTGCGATGGCCTCGGTGGTGGCGATTGGCAGGGTTGATGACGCGGCCGATGCTGGCGCGGCGGTTGGAGGGACTACGATTGGCGGGGCGGCTCCGCGGCCGAATCTCGTCCCGTTCAAACCTTCGGGATGGAGCGACAGGATTGTTGTGTCCAACGCCACGGGCACGCACTCGGGCAATCCGCTCGCGCCGGACGACGTTCTCTACGTGGATTGGGCCGTGCTGAACAACGGCAGCCGGGCCGCCTCGGCGACGTTCTACGTCAAGCTTTTCGTCGACGGCAATCTGCGGAACACCTGGTATGTCGAACCGCCTCTCGATCCGAACTACTACGTCTACGTCGAGGACTTCTCGATCGGGCAACTCGGCGTGGGCCAACACAAGATCCAGATCAAGGTCGACACGACGAACGCCATTGCCGAGAGCAACGAGGGCGACAATGCGTACACCAAGACGATCACCGTCAGCCGCCCGAACCTGACGCCGTTCGCGCCCAAAGGTTGGGCGGACAAGATCGTGGTTTCCAGCGCGACGGGAACGCACACGGCGAACAAGCTGTATTCCAACAGCACCTTGTATGTGGATTGGGCGGCCATCAACAACGGCAAGCCGGCGGTCAAGGAGCAGTTCTACACGCAGTTGTACGTCGACGGCGAGCTGAAGAACTCCTGGTACACGAATCCGCCCCTAAACGGCAACTTCTATGCGTTTGTCGAGGATTTCGCCATCGGCCCCTTAAGCCCCGGCACGCACACGATTCAAATCCGCGTCGACGCGACCAAGGCGGTCGCCGAGAGCAACGAGAAGGACAACGTCTTCACCAAGACGATCACCGTCCACCAGCCCATCCTGAAGCCGAACTTGACACCCTACCAGCCCAACGGCTGGTCGAGCAAGATCGTCGTGTCCACGACGACCGGCTCGAACACCGACGCGAACAGCTTCCTTGCGGGCGAAACGCTGTACGTGGATTGGGCGGGCGTCAACAACGGCAACGCCGCCACGGGCAAGGCCTTCACCAGTCAGTTGTTCGTGGACGGGAATCTCGCGCGCACGTACCACACGCCGGCGCCGTTGAATCCTGGCGACTACGCTTATGTCGAGGACATCGCGATCGGCCCGTTGAGCGCGGGCCGGCACACGATCCAGATCCGCTTGGACACCGGCGGCGTCATTGGGGAACTCAACGAGGACGACAACGCCTTCACCCGCACGATCACCGTCGCGTCCCGGTCGACGATCGCGTTTGCCGTCAACTACACCGATTCGGCTGGCGAGGGGTTCTACGATCCGCAACGAGGCGCCCAACGCCGCGCCGCCTTCGAGTACGCCCTGGGCGTCTGGTCCAGCGCGCTGGCCAAGGCCTACGAAGGCGAAACGATCACCGTGAGCGCTTCGATGGATCCGATGGGCGGAAGCCAGTTCGGGGCCATCCTGGGCTCGGCCGGCCCGAATCTGCTCCGCTGGAACTTCGGCGGCGCCGCCCAGGCGAACACGGTCTATGGCGACGCGTTGGCGAACCACCTCGCCGGCCGCGATCTGTCGCCCGGCTCGCCGGAGATCGTGGCCCGATTCAATTCCGATGTCGACAACCAGACCGTGCTGGGATCGACCGACTGGTACTATGGGCTGGACGCCAATCCTCGCGGCGACATCGATTTCGTGTCGGTGGTCTTGCACGAGGTGGGGCACGGTCTGAACTTCATCGACAATATCAACAGCGGAACGGGCGGATGGAGTGCGGCCGGGTATCCCGGCATTTTCGACCGGTTCCTGGAAACTGGCGGCGGCACGCGTCTGACGTCCCTGGACAATGCCGGCCGGAAAGCGGCGATCACGAGCAACAACCTGTACTGGGGCGGAAGCCAAGGCCGCGCCGGCAACGGCGGCACGCGCCCGAAGATGTACGCGCCCAACCCCTACGAGCCCGGCTCCAGCGTCGCGCATACCGACGAGACCGTGCACCGAAACGATCTCATGAGCCCCACCTACAGCGGCCCGGACCACACTCCCGGCCCGATCGACCTCGGCATCCTGGCCGACATGGGCTGGAACCCGCGGGCCGGCGCCGCGTCGGCGGCGGTTTTCGGAGCGGCCGTGGCGGACATGGGCGAGGAAGGCTGGGAGCCGTTTGGGGCCTTGATCGAGCACCGGTACGAGGCATTGCCGCCCGCCGCCGCGTTGCGCGGGGCTGCCGCGGCAGCGTCCTTCGATCGAGCCGACGCCGGGAATGCGGCGTGGTCGGCGAGCCTGGCTTCCCTGACTAGCGGCGGCCCTCGCTGGTCCCACCGCGCCAACGGCCTGCCTTTCGGCATTCTTGTGGATCTCGACGCCGGGGCGACGGCGTCCGGGGCCCCCCTTTCCAGCACGGCCGCGATGGCAGCTCCCGAGGTCCGACCCGCCGGGCTCGAGGCGATTCGCCAGCAGTGGGGCCCGGGGGGCGACGTCGCCGCGCGTACGTTGCGCATCGGGACCTCAGCACGAACGGGTCTTGTTGGCTTAAGCGAGCGAGGTCTTGATCTCGACGGGAGCGCCGCTCAAGGCAGAGCGTTCCACGAGCGTTTTCGCGAGTCTCCCGTGAGCGATGCCCGTCTGCGGGACCTTGCCCTGGCGGTCCGACCGCTGGAGCCCGTCGCCGAGTGGATGTGAAGGATCGGGCCGTCGCGCGCCGTCATGGCGTTCGGAACCACTTCGGCGCGCGGCAGTGCCATGCGACTCCGCCACCTTGTTCAGCCCAGCATGAGCTTGGCCGCCGCAATCGCCAGGACGAGGGCAAGCAACGAGCGGAGCGTTCGATTTCCCAGGCGCCGGCTGCCTAATTCCGAACCGACGAGTCCGCCGACGACCGCGGCCATCGCCCACAAGGGAAGCGTGCTTGGAAGGGTGATCGGCTTGGTGAGCAAACCCAGGATGCCGGCGATCGAGTTGACCAGAATGAAGGCCGCTGCCACGCCGGCCGCGACCTTGGTTTCGGCCCAGCCCATGAACAGAAGGAGCGGACTGAGAAAGATGCCCCCGCCGGTCCCCGTCAGGCCCGAAAGCAGGCCGATTCCCGCCCCACAAAGCAGGCCGAGCGGAACGGGGATTTGTTTTCCGGCGTGGACTGGCGCGTGCCGCAACAGCCGATAGGCGGCAAACAGCAGCACCAGTCCGACGGCTTTTTTGTAGATCGCCCCGGGCAGCACGAGGGCGCCGCCCAGGAACGCAAGCGGGACCGAGGCCAGCGCAAAGGGCCAGAAGACCGGCCATGAGAAGCATCCCGCGCGATGGAACCGGACGGTGGCGATGGCGGCGACGAGGATGTTCAGGACCAAGGCGGCCGGCCGCATCGACGGGGGGGCGATCCCAAAGAGGGCCATCGCGGCCAGGTATCCGGACGCCCCGGCGTGGCCCACCGAGGAATACAAGACCGCCGCGGCGAAGATGCAGGCAATCAAGGCGAAATCGGCCATTTCACCGCGGCGCGTTTCCGGGGCGGCAATAGGCCAGCGTCAGGAGGGCGTAGCCGGTCACCAGGCTCGGGTCGCCTTCGAGCCAACGGGGATTGTCGTTGATCCAGGAGCCGTCGGGACGCTGGCGTCGGAGGATTTCGGCCGCCAGTTCCTGTCGCCAGGCGTGCTTCACGCCGCGGGCATCCTCGACCACGTCGAGTTTCATCGCGTCCAGGGCCTTGGCGAAGGTGTGGTAATAGTAGTAAAGCCCGGCATTGCCCATCCCGGGATTGGCCTCGACCGTGTAGTGCTTGCGGATCCAGTCGAAGGCGGCCTTGACGCGGGGATCGTCGGGCCCCACGCCCGCGTGGATCATGCTCTTCAGCCCGGCGTAGGTCATCGAGCCGTAGCTGCGCAGCCCGCCCTCGGGCGTTTTGTCGGCCATGCTCACGCCGCCCGAGGCGGGAGTATAGTAGAACCCGCCGTCGGGGTTCTTGGCCGCGAAGCCCGTCGTATTGTGCTCGCTCTCGAAATTCTGGCACCGCGAGACGAAAACGAGGGCCTTCTGGATGGCCTCGTCCTCCGGTCCGTTGCCGAGGGACCGGAGGGCCTCGATGAAGAACTGCGTATTGGAGAGATCAGGCCGCTTGTGCTTGCCATAGCCGGCGCCGCCGTAGTTGAAATCGGCCCGTTCGGCCGGTTGCCCGGTGCCCCATTGCTGCCCCTTGACGAAGGCTTCGGCTTCCTTCAGCAGTTTGGTGTATCGGCCGTCCTTGTTGGCGGCGGAAAAACACATGATCGCCAGGCACGTTTCGTAGTTGGCGTACAGGGCGCCCGGCTGGTAGATCCCGCCGTCCTGGCGCCTTAGCCCTTCCAGGTACTTCAGGCCCTTGGCCACCAGCGGATCGTCGACTCCGACGTCGTGCCGCAGCAACGCGGTGACGATGATGGCCGTCGGGCCAGGGCCAACCGAACCGGAAAACGAGCCGTCCGGCGCCTGGGCCTTGACGCGCAGGAATTCGATGGCCCGATCCACCGCCGCGCGGAAGGCGGTGGGCTCGACGCGCGGCCCGACGATCTCAGGCTGGGCAGCCTCAACCGCCGAGGCGCCAACCAGGCATATTCCCGTCCAAACCACGAAGGCCATCGAGTCAAGGACTCTCACGGTTTCGCTCCTTTCACAAACCATCGGGGAGGGCCGGTCATCCGAAGCGGGGGCCGCCGGCTAAGTCAAGACCGCCAGGATGTCTCGCTCGCTCAAGATCAGCAGTTCCTGACCTTCGACCACCACGCTCGTCCCGGCGTATCGCTGGAAAAGAATCCGATCTCCTTCGCTCACTTGGGGTTGTGCCCTTTGTCCGTTGGCCAAGCGCTGCCCGTCGCCAACGGACAAGACACGCCCTTGTTGGGGCTTTTGCTGAGCATTGTCGGGCAAGAGGATCCCGCCGGCCGTGCGGTCGTCTGCCTCCGCGGGTTTGACGACGACCTTCTCGTCCAAGGGCACCAACTTCATAGCATGGCAAACTCCGGGTCTCGGCCCGCCGCAAGCAACCACAAGTGCTTTCTCCAAATCCGATGCGCCGGCATCTTGCCCGCTGTCTTGCGGCCGAGGCAGCCCCGCAATCGGACACGTCGTGGGTTAAGGCTCCAAGTCCGCCGTGGCGGCATGGTTTAGATTGTCGCGCGCGTCGAGATTCTCGACAAGGGCCCCGGCGACGCCCTTTCAGGTCCGGATCAGACCAGCCTGGCGAATGCCGCCTGTTCGGCGACGCGGGTGTACAACTATGGGGGGTTGGCCGGAAGCTGGGGCCGCGAGGGGCAACCGACGGGCCTCCTCACGGTCCACGGAACTCTCCTGGCCAGTCAGTTCTCGAAGCAGTTTTCGGACAGGCAACCCCATTCCCAGGCCGGGGAAAGGTTTGTTTTTCGGGCCGTCTTGCGCCGAGAAATGTTCCTGTCCCCGCTTGACTGTACCTAGTCGGCCTTGCCGGCCAGGGCGACAGTTCGCTTTTCGCGGATTTCGCGGCGAAAGTCGGGCCAGTCCCCGGGAACGGTCACTCGAAGAGCGACCGCTGCCGGCTCGGGGGCGGCGATCGCCGCGTGAAACGATGTTCGTCCCAGGCGGCGAGGGCCCGTTGAATATCCGCCAAGAACGGCGAGGGCCTGGAGGCCCGGATCTCGCCCCGTGCGTGCCGCTTCCGGGCGTAGGTCAAGATCAAGCGGTTTCGCGCCCGGGTCATGCCGACGAAGAACAGGCGGCGTTCCTCGTCTTCCGCGGCCTGGTCCGTTTCGCCCCAGTGAAGCGGCAACAGGCCGTCCTCGCAGCCGGTGATGAAGACGACCGGGAATTCCAGCCCCTTGGCGGCGTGGAGCGTGAGCAGCGAGACCCGGTCGGCGCGAGGATCCCACAAGTCGCAGTCGCTCCCCAAGGCAAGTTCCGAGAGAAATCCGGCCAGGTCGTTCGCGGATCGCTCGGCCGCCGCGCGGCGGAGCGCGGACGAGGCCCATGCGTCGGGCCTGGGGCTGTCCGGCGGGAATCGTTCCAGGGCCTGATCGAGCAATTCCCGCAAGGGGGCGTCGTTCGGGGCCTCTTGCCGCAGCCGGATCATCGCTTCGACCAGCGTCCGCACCGAAGGTTGGTCGAACAGTCGATCGTGGGTTCGCCGCTGGAACGGAATGCCCGACCGCCGAAGCGCCTGGACCAGCAGTTGGGCCTGGGCCTCCGTTCGATAGAGGACCGCGAAGTCGGCAAACGCGCGATTGGCGAACGGATCGGCTTCGGCCCGCCCGCTGTCCAGCGAGAAGAAGCTCCAGCCGCCCAACATGCGTTCGATGGCGTGGACCACGAATTCCGCCTCGGCCCGGTCGGTGGGGCAGCCGTGGATTTCGATTTTTTCGGCTCCCGCCGACCCTGCGTCCAGGCGTCGATTGCCCACCAGGCTTGCCGGGGCCACGGCCTGAATCGCCGCATCGACAATCGTTTGCGTGGAGCGGTAGTTGCGGGCAAGGGTGATGGTTCGCAGGCCGGGATAATCCTCGCGCAGCCGCTCGAACACGCGGGGATCGGCGCCGCGGAACCCGTAGATCGCCTGATCGGGATCGCCGATCGCGCAGAGGTTGCCTCCCGCCGGGACAAGGAGCTTGACCAGTGCATACTGGCCGGCGTCGATGTCCTGGAACTCGTCGACGGAAACCCACCGGTAGTCACCGCGGCACGCGGCAAGCACGTCGGGGGCGGATTGGAGCAACGCGAGAGTTTGTCCGATCAGGTCGTCGAAATCCAACCATCCCCGCCGGCGCAATTCCTGCTGGTAGCGGTCGGCCGCTGGCACATCCTTTGCCGGCAAAGGGGCGTCGGTGGGACTGATGCGTTTGGACCGCGAGAGGCGGCGGAGCCATTGGGCCGCCTGGGCCTCGGAAACCGCAAGCAGCTCGGCTGCCAGCGCTGCCCGCTCCGCGTCGCCGGCAACGCGCCATCCCGGCGCCAGCCCGATGCGTTCGCCGTATTGGCTCAGCAGGCGGAGCCCCAAGGCGTGGAACGTCAGGACCGGCACGCGCCTTGCCAAACCCGGCAGCAAGCGGTCCAATCGCTCGCTCATTTCCGCGGCGGCGCGGCGGCTGAAGGTGAGGGCCAGGCACTGCTCGGGCGCGGCGCCGCAATGGGCAATCAGGTGTGCGATCCGATGCGTGAGGGTGCGCGTCTTGCCGGTCCCCGGTCCCGCCACCACGAGCACCGCCCCCTCGACCGCTTCCGCGGCGGCTCGCTGTTCGGGATCCAAGCCGTCCAGGATCGGATCGAGCGCGGGGGCCGCGGCTGGGCCGGCCAAGCGGGGCCAACCCGCCGACGGGGACTCCCCGGGACTCGAACCGACGATGGGGCTGGCGCCCGGCGTTTCGAGGCGGGCTTGCAAAGATGCGTCGGTTTCGTCGCCCCGCGTCGATTCCTTGGCTTGTTCCGGCGGCGAGGCGGGGGATGTCTGAAGGTCGTCCGAAGTCGGAAACAACACCCCCGCCATCGCATGGCCCCGGCGTTCCTCCTCCGTGAACAAGGAAATCGTTCCGTACTCGCCGTCGAAACCCGGCCGCCGGATCACTTGGCCCCGCCGCATCCTCGCGATCGCCTCGACCAGGAGAGACGAGCCGGCCCGAGCGATGTCCTCCAAGGGCAACGATTCGAGAATCACGAGTTCAGGTCCCAGCCGGGCGAGCAATTCCTCGTACTTGCGCCGCACCGTCTGGGTCTGGGGGCCAACGCCATGCACCTCGGCCAGGATTTCGTCCAACGGGATCAGGCTGCGAAACGGCGCGGCGCGCGGGGGGGGAACGAGCGGGGAATCGGGCCGGTCGGCCAGCTCGCTCACGCGGTACATCACGCCCAGCGTCAGCGTCTTGCCGCAAACCGGACAGACGCCGGCCCGACGCCGCGTCTCCTCCGGAGGCAGGCACACGCCGCACTTGCGATGCCCGTCGAAGTGGTACTTGCCTTCCTCGGGAAAGAACTCGACTGTGCCGCCATAGCCTTCCGTGGTCTCCAGAGCGCGGCGCATCGCGAAGTAATCGATCGCGGTGTCAAACGCGCACGCCTCGCGGCCGAGCTTGGGGGGAGAATGGGCGTCGGAATTGGACACCAGGGCGTAGCGGTCCAGCGCCGAGACGCGCCAGTTCATCGCCGGATCCGACGACAGTCCCGTCTCCAGGGCGAACACCTCGCGGGCGAGGTCTCCGTAGCAATCCTCGATGGAATCGAACCCGGATTGGGAACCGAGCACGGCAAACCACGGCGTCCAGACATGCGCCGGCACGAGGTAACAACCCTCGCCGGCTTCCAGCACGATCTCCAACAGATCGCGCGAGTCCAGCCCCAGGATCGGACGGCCGTCGGAAGCCAGGTTGCCGATGCGCGCCAAGGCTTGGGACAAGCGCCGGGCGTGGTCGATCGCGGGAGCGTAGACCAGGTGGTGCACCTTGCGCGTGCGGCCGGCTTTCTTGTAGATCGTCGAGATTTCGACCTGAAGCATGAAGCGAGCCGTTGCCGGCAAGGCCGTGCCCGACTCCCGCGCCGCCTCCTGTTCGGCCGACGGCGCGAGCCGAAACAGTCCTGGTTCCGCCGGCACGAGTTTGCTCTGGATCTCCTCGAACCAGCCGGGATGGGTGAAATCGCCCGTGCCCACCACCGCGATGCCCTTCTTCGCCGCCCAGATCGCCAGCCTCTCCAGATCGCAATCTTGGCTCGTCGCCCGCGAAAACCGCGAATGCACGTGCAGGTCCGCGTAGAACATCGCCGAGGGGGCCTCCTTTCCTGGGTGAATCGAGCGCGTGTCGAACCCAATATACGGCAACCTCGACGCCGTCGGGTAGAGTCCGCGGGCGGCCGTACGACGGCGGCCGCGATTGGCCGGCCGACGGCCGCCTTCTACAATTCCCCGAAGGGAATGCCCGTCGCGGGGCCGCGCCTTCGGGGGCGATCGGCCTCTCGGCAAGACGCTCGGCCAGCGCGAGCCTCCAAGGATCGCGAAGAGGTCTTGATTTCATGCCAGGTCCCTCCGCAACGCCTGTCGGCGATGGAAAACGGATCGATTTGTCGATCGAGGGCATGAGTTGCGCCGCCTGCGCTCGGCGCATCGAACTCGGGCTCTCCAGGATTCCTGGGGTCCGCAAGGCGAGCGTCAACTTCGCCACCGCGACGGCGACGATCGAGTATTCGCCTCAACGCGTGGCCCCCGACCACTTGCGAGGCGCGATCGAGTCGCTCGGCTACCGCGCCGTCGCGGTGGAAACGGCGGCCTTCGTCCCGGACCCAGGCATGGCCCGCGACGCCGCCGAACGCCTCGCCTTGCGGCGGAAGTTCTGGATCGCGGCGGGGCTTTCGCTTCCGGTGTTGGCCATGGCCATGTCGCACGGAGCGATCCCGCTGTTCGACCTCCCCGCGTTCACCTGGCTGCAATTGGCCCTGACCACCCCCGTCGTGTTCTACTGCGGCGCCCCCTTCTACCGCGGGGCGTGGTCTGCGTTGCGGCAAGGGACCGCGGACATGAACACGCTGATTGCGTTGGGGACCGGGGCGGCCTACGTGGACTCGGTTGTGGCAACGGCCCTGCCGGGGCTTTTCGTCGGGGCGAACGCCGGTCATTCCCACTCGGGCGGCCTGGCCGCGCCAGTCTATTTCGAAGCCGCCGGCACGATTATCGCCCTGGTCCTCTTGGGGCGGCTGCTGGAATCCCGGGCCAGGGACCGGGCGGGCGAGGCGATTCGCCGCCTGGTGGGACTTCAGCCCAAGACCGCTCGCGTAGTCCGCGGGGGCCAGGAACTCGATGTCCCTGTGGAAGAGGTCGTCCCCGGCGACCTGGTGGTCGTGCGGCCCGGCGAACGGATTCCCGTGGACGGCGTGGTGTGCGAGGGGGCGTCGGCGGTCGACGAGTCGATGTTGACGGGCGAGAGCCTGCCGGTGGAGAAACGGCCGGGCGCCGAGGTCTTTGGAGCAACCATCAATCGGACCGGGGCGTTTCGGTTCCGCGCGACGAAGGTCGGGCGCGACACGGCCTTGCAGCGGATCGTGCGTTTGGTCCAGGAGGCCCAGGGTTCGAAGGCCCCCATCGCGAGGCTCGCCGACGTGGTCAGCGGCATCTTTGTGCCGTTGGTCCTCGCCGTCGCGGCGGCCACGTTCGCCGTCTGGTTCGCCGTCTCGCCCGCCCAGACGCGCTGGAGCATGGCCCTCGTCAACGCGGTTTCCGTCCTGATCATTGCCTGCCCCTGCGCGTTGGGGCTTGCGACGCCGACGGCGATCCTGGTGGGGACGGGCCGCGGGGCGGAACTCGGCGTGCTGATCAAGGGGGGCGAGGCGCTGGAGACCGCCCACAACGTCCGCACGGTGGTGCTGGACAAGACCGGCACGGTCACCCGGGGCCAGCCCGCCCTGACCGACGTGGCGCCGGCCGACGGATGGAGCGAGGAGTCGCTGCTTCGGCTGGCCGCCTCGGCGGAGCGGGGCAGCGAGCATCCGCTCGGCGAGGCGATGGTGCGCGCGGCGGCGGACCGGGGGATCGAACTGGAGGAAGCGAGCGAGTTTCGAGCCGTGGCCGGACAGGGAATCGAGGCCCGCGTCGGCGGCCGGTCGGTCCTGCTGGGCAACGCCAGGCTGCTGGGCGAGCGAGGCGTGGCGGTCCCCGGCTGGGCGGAGGAGTGTTTTTCCGCGCTGGCCGCGGGGGGAAGGAGCCCGGTGTTTGCCGCCGCCGACGGCAGGTTGGCAGGCGTCCTGGCGGTGGCCGACCCGATCAAGCCGGAGGCGAAGGAGACGGTCGGACTGCTTCAGCGCATGGGACTCGAAGTCGTGATGATGACCGGCGACGCGCGCCGCACGGCGGAAGCGGTGGCCCGGCAGATTGGCCTCCCCCGAGTCTTCGCCGAACTCCTGCCCGACGGAAAGGTCGAACAGGTGCGGCGGCTCCAGCAGGAAAAGAAGATCGTCGCGATGGTGGGCGATGGGATCAACGACGCCCCGGCCCTGGTGCAAGCCGATCTCGGCATCGCCTTGGGAACCGGCGCCGACGTGGCGATCGAGGCGTCGGACATCGCGCTGGTGCGCGACGATCTCCGCGGCGTGGCGGCGGCCATCGGATTGGCCCGAGCGACCGTGCGCACGATTCGCCAGAACCTCGTCTGGGCATTCGTTTACAATGCGCTGGCAATCCCCGTCGCCGCGGGCGCGCTGTATCCGCTGTTCGGATGGCTCCTCTCCCCGATCCTGGCCAGCGCGGCCATGAGCTTCTCCAGCGTTTCGGTGGTGATGAACAGTCTGCGCTTGCGGCGATATGAACCGCCGCGTTGAGGATCGCCTCGTTGCCTCGTCGTTCGCTCGGCGCCACGGTACACTGGAACCAGTGAACCGCCGGCTCGGCTGCCCAAGACGCGCGGGGCCCGAGGGCATGGGCCGCCGCTGACCGTGTTGCCCACAACCTATTGGAAAAAAAGGGCGTGTTCATGGGAAAAAGGAGCCGAAGCCAGAACTCCGGCGATGCCACCGTGCCGATCGCCCTCCGCATCCCGGGCAGGTGGAAAAGCCCCTGGCAATTGACCGAACAAATGCCCGCCGACTGCCGGTTAACCCGCGGCGCGTTGATCCTGCCCAACCAGGCGAAGATCGAACTAAGCTTCCTCAAGGCCGACACGGAGTTCCCGGGCATTTTTGCGTCCATACTTCGAGCGCCGGCCACGGACCGGGAACTCCGCTTGGTGAACCACTACACCGTCACGGCGCTACTCCGCGGTCCCGGCGGTTCCCCCCAGGCGGCGCGGACCATGATGGAGGCCGGGGCGGCGATGGTGCGGGCGGGCGGCGCGGGCGTGTTCATCGAAAACTGCGTGATGGCCCACGGCGGAAAGAACTGGCTCAGGCTGACGCAAGACGGCAGCCCCGACGCCTTGACCCACGCCTTCGTGGCCATCGCGAGCGAGGAGGCGGACCTCTGGAGCCTGGGAATGCACGCGCTCGGATTCCCCGACGTCGTGGTGAAAAAATCCGACCCCGAGCAAGACATCGACGCCGTAATCGATGCGATCGAATACCTGACGCGATGCGATCGTCCGGTCTTCAGCGGCGACGTCATGCTCGACCTGAAGGGTCGCCGCTACAGGGTGTTTTCGGAAGCGTGCGACAAAGCGTTCGCCGGCAGCCTTGCCTTCAACCCCTTTGGCCGCTTGCGGCTGGTGAGCGTCGGGGACGTCTCGCCGGGCCGTTAGCGTCCCGGAGGGAGGCTTCCTCCCATCACGCCCTGGCGCATGCCAAACGGCGCAGCACGAGGTGAACCAAGGCGATGCGGACCGTCGCCTCGCTCGCTGCGGGATTGCGCGTGGAGTCCTTGTGGTGGCGCCGACATCGGGGAAATCCAGTCAGACGCCCGAACGGCGCGGAGAACGCTGTCATGCTCAGCAACGTTGCCGCCCCGGCAAATCGGAGGCGGTGACGGGAGTCTCCTGGGCGGTCTTCGTCCTTCGCTGGCAAGGCGCGAGGAACGTTTTCGGTCTGAAACGGCCAAGAATCAGCCAGTCCGCGGCCTGCGAACGGTTCCGCGCAACGAAAGTCCCTTGCTGCCCTCCACCGGCCGGGTGGGCCCAAGGGAGCGACCGCCGCGGCCGGTCGGGAGAAACCGAGCGTTGAAGACTATCCCGAGAACGGGAACAGTCTCCCGTCACGGAACATCGCTTGCCGGGCGGACGCGCCTCGCGGCGATTCGCTTCCTCGGCTTGGGCGACGGAAGGTACAATCGGGAAATCGGTCGAGGGTGGTTTGCGCTTAGAGCCTTTCCCATAAGTCCCCTCTCCCTCTGGGAGAGGGCTACGGTGAGGGGTGTAGTGTGGAAGAGTCCTAGTATTTTGCGTGTTTTCCTTTGCCCTCACCCCCGCCCCCTCTCCCAATGGGAGAGGGGAGGTGTTTTGGGATGAAGTGTTAGTGGGAGGAGTGCTTGCGATGCGACGCGGCGATGTCGATCGAATCCACATGCTCGTCTTGGCGGGCGCTTTGAGTCTCGCATGGTGGGGCCGCGCGCCGAAGGCGGCGCTTGCGGCCGAAAAGCCGTCGATGCTCCCCTCGTTCCTGGAAGCGGGGATGCCCGACGAAGTCCTGTTCGCCGTGCGCAAGCCGAGCATCGACGGCCACTGGTACGCCAACATCGCCTACTACGCCACCGACCACCGCCGCCCCACGTTTCCCATGCACTCGGGCGGGAAACTGTGCGTCGTGAACGTCAAAACCGGGCAAGTGCGGACGATTTTCGAGGACCGCCAAGGCAATATCCGCGACCCGCAAATCCACTACGACGCCCAGAAGCTCGTCTTCGCCTACCTTCCACGGGGAAAGCGGCATTACAGTCTTTTCGAAATCCGTCTCGACGGGACGGGGCTGAGACAACTGACCGGCCGGGGGGAGGACGCATCGCCGGGCATGGAAGACGAGTCCGTCTTTTCGCCGCCCGGCTGGGACGATTTCGAGCCGACCTACCTGCCAGACGGCCGGATCATCTTCTGCTCCACCCGGGCCAACCGCTACGTCCAATGCTGGATGACGCAGGTGGCCACGCTCTACCAGTGCGAGGCCGACGGGAGCAACATCCGCGCGCTGTCGGCCAATGTGGAACACGACAACACGCCATGGGTGCTCGCCAACGGCCAGGTGGCCTACATGCGGTGGGAGTACGTCGACCGGTTTCACATGGGCTATCACCATCTTTGGTCGATGAATCCCGACGGCACGCGCCAGATGGTCCTCTACGGCAATCAGATCAATCACGGCGTCATCCTGGCGCCCAAGCCGGTCCCCAACAGTCCGAAGCTCGTCGTCACCTGGTCGCCCGGCCACGGAATGCGCGAGCATTACGGCAGGATCGCCTTGATCGACCCCCGGCTCGGGCCGGACGCCCCCAGGGGCGTCCAGTACATCAGCAAGGCCAACGTGCACAGCGACCCTTGGGCGTTCAGCGAGGATCATTTCATGGTCGCCAACAAGGACGCCCTCGAGTTGATGAATGGCCGGGGCGAGACCGAGGTCCTCTACCGGCTGCCGGAAGAACTGGCCAAGGCGGGGTTCTGGATCGGCGAGCCGCGGCCGGTGATGCAGCGCCGGCGCGAGCCCGTGATCGCCGACCACACCGACCGGTCGGCCAGCCACGGCACGCTGGCCCTGGTCGACGTCTACAAGGGCCGCCAGATGCGTTCGGTGAAACGGGGCACGATCAAGAACTTGCTCGTCTATGAGGTGCTGCCCAAGCCGATCAACTACTCCGGCGGCATGTCCGAGATGTCGGCCGGCGGGACGTTTTCGGTCGAGCGGTTGCTGGGCTCCGTGCCGGTTTCCGAAGACGGCAGCGCCTATTTCAGGCTGCCGCCGCTCCGCAGCGTCCTGTTCCTGGCCATGGACGCCAAGGGCCATTGCGTGAAGCGCATGCACTCGTTCACCTCGGTGATGCCGGGCGAGCGCACGACCTGCATCGGCTGCCACGAAAGGCGGACCGAAGCGCCGAGCGCCGAGGAGCGCGACCGCCTCGCCCGACTCCTCCAGGCCCCGCCGGTCGATCCGGCCCCCGTGCCCGGCGTCCCCGAAATCTTCGATTACCTCCGCGACATCCAGCCGATCCTCGACGAGCACTGCCTGGCGTGCCACAACCACGATCGCGAGGAGGGCGGGTTCAACATTTCGGGCCATTGGGGGCCGCTCTACCCCATCGGGTACCTCCAGATGTCCTGGCGCGAGCTGTTCGGCGACAACCGGATCATTTTGCCGTATTCCGAGCACAGCAAGAGCAATTTCGCGCCCTACGAGATCGGCACCGGCTCCAGCCGCCTGCTGAAGCTCATCGAGGACCGGCACGCGGGCGTCGTCATCCCTGAAAACCAACGGAAGATCATTCGCCACTGGCTGGACGCCGGGGCCAATTACGCCGGGACATACGCGGTCAACAGCCACGGCTCCATCGGCTGCTACGTCCACAGCGTCAACGTGCGGAACGACAAGGATTGGCCCGAAACCCATGCGTTGGTCGAAGTGATGAACCGCCGCTGCGACCCTTGCCACGCCCCGACCGAGGCGGAAAAGCGGATCGGAACGTACGATCTCCCCGCGCATTTCTACATCCGCTACTATCCCCCGGACCAGTTCCAGAAGAACCGCTACGTCGCGCACACGATGTCGGAGGACGGCGGGCGATACAACCGGCATCTGATCTACAATCTTTCCTATCCGGAACTGTCCAAGGCGGCCCGGGCCCCGCTGGCCAAGGCGGCCGGCGGGCTGGGCGCGTGCCGCACCGCGTCCGGCGCGCCGATTTTCACCGACAAGAGCGATCCGGACTACCGGACGATCGTCGCGGCCGTCGCCCGCGGGCGGAGGTACATTCTCGAGGAAAACAACCGCTTCTGCATGATCCACCCCAGTCCCAACAACGGCGAGGACTGTCCGGTGCGGTTTGTGCCCCGCCGCGACTACGTGCGCGAGATGATCCGCTACGGGGTGCTGCCGCCCGGCCACGATTTCACCGCGTCGCTCGACCCCTTCGAATTGGACAAGGCGTATTGGAAGACGTTCTGGTACGTGCCAAAATGAGAGATTGCCGGACGGGGGCAGGGCCCTGACGTTGAGGGGCACGGCCCCATGGGGGGACAAGCTTCAACGAACCTCGACACATGGAGAGTCTGCCGCCGCCGGACCGCTGGCGCCCGTGCGGCTTGCTCGAGGGAGACAGACGTCCAGCGGCAGCGGTCACGCCGCGTCCCGCGGGCGCAGCAGGCTTCCCGAATCGCGCAACCTATTGGAAGGACCGTTTCATGCGCCTCCGACGGACTCTCACTCGGATTGTTTCTCCGATGATCCTCGTGCTGGCCTGGGTTGCCGCGGCAAGCGCCGGCGCGCCGCCTGCGAAGGTCCCCGGTGTGGTGATCGACCACGTGCCGGCCTCAAGCGGGCTGTACGTGGGCTCGCCAAGCATCGCCGTGTTGCCCGACGGGACCTATGTCGCCTCGCACGATTTCTTCGGGCCGAAGTCCAACGAGTTCAAGAAAGCACGCACCGCCGTCTTCGGCTCGTCCGACCGCGGCAAGTCGTGGAAAAAGCTCTCGGAAGTCCAGGGGGCGTTCTGGTCGAGCCTGTTCGTCCATCGCGGGGCGCTCTATCTGCTCGGACCCGACCGCCATCACGGCGACATTCTCATCCGCCGTTCCAGCGACGGCGGCGTCACCTGGACGGAGCCCAAGGACCGGGCGACCGGACTGCTGCGCGACAACGGCGAATACCACTGCGCCCCGATGCCGGTGCTCGAACATGCGGGCCGGTTGTGGCGGGCCTTCGAGTGGCGCCATCCGCCGGTCGCCTGGGGCGTCAACTACCGCAGCGGCATGTTGTCCGCGCCGGTGGACGCCGATCTGCTGAACGCCGACAGTTGGACCAACACGAACTTCCTGCCCAGCGACCGCGCTTGGAACGGAGGCGACATGGGGGCATGGCTGGAGGGCAACGCGGTGGTCGCGCCGGACGGCCAACTGGTCAACGTCCTCCGCGTGCAGACCCGCTCGCCCGACGAAAAGGCCGCTATCGTCCGCATCTCCGCCGATGGCAAGACGGCCACGTTCGATCCGGCGACGGGTTTCGTGGACTTCCCCGGCGGGTCGAAAAAGTTCGCCATCCGTTTCGACCCGCAGAGCAAGCGCTACTGGTCGCTGGCGAGCATCGTCCACCCAAAACATCGCGCCCCCAACCCGGGCGGCATCCGCAACACGTTGGCCCTGACCTGCTCGGCCGATCTGCGGCAGTGGGCCGTCCGGGCGATCGTGCTATATCACCCCGACACACGCAAGCACGGCTTCCAGTACGTGGATTGGCTTTTCGACGGAGACGACCTGATCGCCGTTTGCCGCACGGCCTATGACGACGGCGAGGGCGGCGCGCACAACGCCCACGACGCCAACTACCTGACCTTCCATCGGATCCACGATTTCCGCTCCAAGACGTCGGCCCTGGAGGAACCATGAGGGCGATGGTCCTTTGCGCCGGCTACGGCCTCCGCTTGGGAGAGCACACGCGCCATACGCCCAAGGCGATGCTGCGCCTGGCGGGGCTCCCCCTGCTCGAATACATCCTTCGCCATCTCGCCCGGCATGGCTTCGATGAGATCGCCGTGAATCTCCATTTCCTGCCGGAGACGATTCGGGAGTATTTTGGAGATGGTCGATCCTGCGGTTGCCAACTGACCTACGTCGAGGAAGCCGAACTCTTGGGAACGGCGGGAAGCGTGCGGCGCATGGCCGAATTCCTGGCCGGCGGGGTCTTCCTGGTGCACTACGGCGACGTCGTGACCAACCAGGACTTCACCGCCATGCTCGAGGCGCACCAGCGGCAAGGCGCCTTGGCGACCTTGCTGGTGCACCAGCGGCCCGGCTCCAACAGCGTCGTCGTGTTGGACGATCAACAGCGGGTGTCCCGTTTTCTGGAAAGGCCCTCCGACGCGCAGCGACGCGAGGCGGCGTCGTGCTGGGCGTTCTCGGGCGTCACGCTTTGCAATCCGGAATTGCTGGACCTCTTGCCCGCGACCACGCCTTGCGATTTCCCGCGGGATGTGTTTCCAGGTCTGGCGGGCTCGGGCCGCCTGCTGGGGTTTCCCTTGACCGGCTACCGCTGCGCAGTGGACTCGCCGGAGCGTTTGGCCGAAGCTCGAAGGGCGGCCGAGCGCGGGCTCCTGGGGGGAGGGAGGCCGGAGCGATGACCGATTCGGTCCGCTTTGAATTCGGCGAAAACTGGCGGAGGTTCCTCGCTTCGGTCGACGAGCCGAGGATCGAGGCCGCCAAACGCTCGCTGTGTGAAATGCTCGGGGAGGACTCGCTGGCCGGAAAGTCCTTTCTCGACGTGGGTTGCGGCAGCGGCTTGTTCAGCCTGGCCGCGCGCCAATTAGGGGCCTCGGTCCGATCGTTCGACCTCGACGAGCAATCCGTGGCCTGCGCGAACGAGCTGAAACGGCGATTTTGCCCAAACGACCCGGATTGGTTCGTCGAGAAGGGGTCGGCGTCCGATCCCGCCTATCTCGCCGCCCTCGGCAAGTTCGACATCGTCTACTGCTGGGGGGTGCTCCATCACACGGGCGATCTGTGGGGATCCCTGGAAGGGGTCTGCGGGGCGGTTCGGGAGGGCGGCCGCCTCTGCGTCGCCATCTACAACGACCAGGGCTATGTTTCGCGGGGATGGCGCCTGATCAAGCAGACGTACCACCGCCTTCCCCGCGCGCTGCGGCCATGCCTCGTTCTGGCCGTCGCGGGCTGGCGGACCGCGGCGCGGCTGGTGATGACCTTGGCCGCCGTCGCCCTTCGGCTGGCGACCTTGCGCAACCCCTTCGTGCCGATCGGCAATTGGATTCGCGAGGTCCGCCAGGGCCGGTCCCGCGGGATGCACTGGTGGCGCGACCTGGTGGATTGGGTCGGTGGCTACCCCTTCGAAGTGGCCAAGCCGGAGGCGGTCTTCAATTTTTGCCGCCAGCGCGGCTTCTCGCTCGCCTACTTGACCACCCAAGGAGGCGGTCACGGCTGCAATGAATTCGTCTTTGTCAAGCAGGGAGCGATCGGGCGATGACCGAATGCATGCTGTCGGTGGCCATGCCCAACTACAACCACGGCCGCTATCTCGCGGAGGCGGTCCTGGGCATCGCGACCCAGTCGCGTCCGCCCGACGAATTCATCGTTCTCGACGACGCTTCGACCGACGACAGCGTGCGAATCCTCTCGCCGTTTTTGGAGCGGTTCTCCTTCATGCGCCTGATCCGGCTGGAGCGCAACCGGGGCGTGTTGGCCGCGATCGAGCGGTTGTTGAGCGAGGTGCGCGGGCGCTACCTCTTCCTTCCCGCCTCCGACGACCTGCGCATGCCCGGATTCTTCGAGCGCGCCATGGCCTTGGCCGAGCAATACCCCCAGGCAGGGCTGGTTTGCGGCGGCGTGAGCCTGATCGACGAGGCCGGCCGACATCTGGGCTATTTTGGCGTGCGCCAGTGGAACGAACCGCTGTACGCCGATCCGAAACGTTTTCTCGAGGAATACCTGATGGCCGAGGCGCCGTCGCATTCGCTTTCCGCCGCGACGATCTATCGGCGGGACGCCTTGCTCGAGGTGGGCGGATTCCGGCGGGAATTGGGCTCGTGGTCCGACTCGTTCGCGATCCGGGCCATAGGGCTCAAGCACGGGATTGGCTACGTGCCGATGGAAGCGGTCCGGGCCCGGATGCTCCCCCAGAGTTTCAGCCACCAAACGTCCGCGGACCCGAAAAAACTGCTGGACATCATCGCCCGCGCCGAACGGTTGATGCTCTCCGACGAGTTCCGCCAGGTCTTCCCGCCCGAGTATGCCCGGCGTTGGGCCCGAACCTATCGCTATCGCACGGTGCGTGATTTCTTCCTGGGGCCCGAGCTGCCGGGCGGCCGAAGGCCTTCGTTCCTGGTCCGCAACATCCGCCGCCTGCCCCGGCTGCTGCCCGCGCTCCGCCTGTGGTTCTATCGCGGTCAACTGACCGCGCCGGGCGGCCCCCGATAATGGCCGGAAAGGCTCGACCGCGGCCGTCGAGCCGGCGGGAGATCAACGCCCTTGCCCGGGGCCGTGCGCAAGCCTGCTCGCCGACGCAGTGCGTCCGACCGGGCACGAGCGAAGGAACTCCAATGCGTGCCCCAAAAGCGGGCCGACCACGATCACCGGCTGCGGTCTAGGTTGCCACGGGCGCCAGCTTGCCGTCCGGGGTGAGTCGGGCCGCCTTCCACAATTTGTCCAGGATCTCGCCGGCCTGCCTGGCCATCCGGTCGCGCCGCGTGCTCTCGTAGGCGCTGCGGTCCGCCTTGATCGTCACCGGTCCGTCGTAGCCCATTTCGCCCAGCGCTGTCAAAACCGCGACGCAATCGATCTTGCCCGTGGCCCCGGGCAGCAAACGTTGGGACTCGGTGATTTCGGCGGGCGGGACATCGGCCGGAAGATCGGCAAGGTGGACGGCCACGACCTGCCGCGGCGCCAGCGCGCGGATGCTGTCGACCGACGCGCCGGAGAGCCACAGATCCCACACATCGACCAAAACGCCCAGATTGGGAGCCCCGACCATATTGAGCAGCAACAGCAGGGCGTCCAGGTTGTGAATGAACTGGAACGCCCGCCCTTTACGCAGCCCCTCGACGGCCCGCACGCCAACCCCCAGCCGGATTCCCGCAGGCTCCAAAACGCGGCAAATGTCCGCGAAGCGGCGCTTGTGGAATTCGAAGTTTTCGTGATAGGGCCGTTTGTCGCCGGCTGGCGAAATCCAGCATAGCGCTCGGGTGCACCCTAGTTCCGCCGCGATTCGGGCATATTCCGATAAGGTCTCCACCTGCCGCTTGAAGGCCTCGTCGTCGGCATCCCAATCCGACGGCAAGGCAAACGTGCCCACCCGGATCTTGGCGCTGGCGAGCAACCGCCGGGCGTAGGTCATCCCATGCAGCTTGACCCGCCCCGCGAATTCCACGATGTTCAAGTCAACCCCTCGGAAACCGTACGTCAAAGCCAGTTCGAGGATTTCACTCTGATGGCCTTCTCCTCCCAAGGCTGAAGGGTCAAGGTTCTTAAACATGGAGTTCTCGCAATCCAGGGTTCGTCATCCGGCGGTTCCCAACGTCGCAGTCGTTCCCGGGCCGGGGACAGGCACATTGTTCGGGCCCTTTGGGGCCGAAAAATGAGTCTGTTTCCTTGCCGGCGAAGGGGAAAGGCCCCTTTTCGCGGATTTCGCCGCCAAAATCGGGACGGCCCCGTGAACGGTTGCCCAACGCCAAACCGCCCAGGCCGGGAAAACTCGTATTATGCGATGCGAGTCGGGTTCTGAAAAGGGGGGGCCATTCGGCGGTGCCGTTGTCGAGGGCTTTGTCCCCATCATGAGCCCGGCACATCAAGCCTCAACAACCACCATGACCAGGGACCGAGGGGTTCAACCGAGGTAGGCGTCCTGCTCGCGAAGAATCCGCTGCACCTTGGGGACCTCGACGGCCCTGGGCGGGCATCCGTCCCGGGCGGCTACCGCCGCGGCCACTCCCGCCGCGTGGCCCGTGGCGAAACAGACGGGAATCAGCCGGATGTTGTCGGCCGTTTTCAATGCCGCGGAGATGCATCGGCCCGCGGTCAGCAATTGGTCGATCTTCCGCGGCACCAGCACCCCGTAAGGGATGTGCCACTCCTCGCCCTTGGGCTCGGTGAACCCGCCGACGGCGATCACGTCGGGAAAGCGGGCCCCGTTTCGGATGTCGTCGCGGGTGAGGGTCTTCACGCCGGTCAAGGTCCGCGTGATCCGCACGCCGAGTTGCGGGGCCGTTTCGACCAGATAGGTGCGTTCGTAGCCTGGCGTCTTGCGGAGTCGTTCGATCTGTTTCCAGATTTGGCGGCGGTGGTTCATTTCCAGCCGGGTCAACTCGGCCACGTCCAGGCCATCGCGTTCCGGACCGAGCATGTTGACCCAGTTCACCCCGGCAATGGGAGTCGGGGAGCCCAGCCCGCGCGGAGGACGCCCCTGTTTCGCGGCGGAACCGACCTTGTCCAGGTTCCCGATCCTCGACACCAGGCCGATGTTGTAGGTGCGGTGCTCGAACTCGGCGCCGGCGGCGGCGAACACGTCGCCGTCGCCGGTGGCGTCGACCACGACTTTGGCGAGAATCGCCTGGCGCCCCGACTTGCTCTCGAACACCGCGCCGCGAACCGCATCGCCCTCCATCACCGCGTCGACGCCCCAACAGTGCAGGAAGACCTTCACGCCGGCCTCCTCCACCATGTCGAGCATGACGAACTTGAGCGCCTCGGCATCGACCGTGGGATTCTTGCCAGGTCCTCGATTGGCGATTCCCCCGTCGATCTTTTCCAGGCGGCGCATCATTTCCTCGCCGATGCCCATGCAGACCTGCTTGGGACCCTTGACCATGTGGCCGATAACCACCAGCACCAGTCCGCCGGTCCACAGGCCGCCGAAATGATTGTAGCGTTCCACCAAGGTGACGGTGGCGCCCGCTCTCCTCGCGGCGATGGCCGCGGCCACGCCCGCTGAACCTCCCCCCACCACCAGCACGTCCGTCTGGTCCAAGAGCGACAACTTCCGCTGAGGTTGGATCACCTCCCCGCCCACCAGGGTCGGACAGGTCGCGGTGGATTGCACCACGTTCGCCTTGAGCACGCTGCCGGTGAACCCGCTGGGTTCCGGTTCATCGGCGTGGGCCGCACTTCCCGCCAACGCCCCGCCCAGGCCCGCGGCCCATCCCGAAGCGCCTAAAGTCTTTAGCAGGTCGCGACGCGAGATTCGGTGATTCATGGGATGAACTCCTGGTGGTGCCTGATGTTTCTTCAAGGAACGCTGGGCGATGGAAACGACGCCGCGTCGCCACTGTTGACGGACGTTGCCTTATACTTCATGGCGGCCCGTACGACAACGCATGCCCGTTTGGCGTGGCCGGCTGTGGGCAGGTTCCCCCAAGCCTATCCATGATCCTGTTGGTGTTCAAGGCTGTCGGGCGGATGGATGGCCTTTGCCGCCCAGGCTTGCTCTCGAGGCCGTGGGAACCTCGGCTCGCCCCAACGAGTCGCAGCACGAACCGCGTCCCCAAGCTGGCTATCGGAGGCGATCCGACCACGCGCCGCCCTGATGGCGCTCCTCCGCTGGGAAAGGACCGGCGGACGGAGCCAGGGGCAGGAAGGCCCCGGCCGGAGCCACGTCGTTTGCAGGCGGAGGGGCCGGGGGCCGCGTCTCGGCCGCGGGGGTCGGTCCCGAGGCGCTTGGAGGAACGCCGGAAGGCGAAGGCGGAGCCGAACTGGGCGGTCCCGGCGGGGCAGCCTCCGGCGGCTTCGCGCCCGCCGCCGTGGACGAGGCGCCTCCCGCACCCGCCCCGACTTGCTGCTTGCCCCCATCCGCCCCAGGCTCTTTCGGCTCGACAAAATACGCCTCGTCGGCCACGGCGACCGGCGTGGGACCGCCCTGATCGCCCAACACCGGATCGATGAGCGGGATGTTCAGTTTCGCTCCGGCAAACGTGGTCCCTCGGTGGATGGTCCCTCGCTGGAACGGACCTGCCCCGAGCACCCAGAGCGCCTTCGTGGTGCTTTCCTCGGGCACGGCGCCGGACTGCCAAACAGGCCGGCCGGTCTGCTTGTTGTAGGCAAACAACGAGATCTTGGCCACGCCTCGCTGGTCGGTCTTCTTGGCGAAGGCGATTTCCGGGATTTGGCTGGGCGCGCCCGCCATGACGCCAAACGACGGGAGGTTCGTGGCCGGGATTCCAAACAGCAGGTCGTGGCGGTCCGTGCCCACGGCTCCCGCCCTGACCTCGAGGATGTAATCCGCCTCATCGCGATTGGTTTTCAAGATCGCCCCGCTGGCCAGCACGTGCTGCCGAATGGCGCTGGCCAGGTAGGCGCTGTCCGTTACGGATTTGGCCGGCGAGTCGTCCACGAACACTTTCTTGCCCGCCAAAGCCCTCATGTCCAGTCGGCTCACCGCGCGGTCGATCGAATCGGTGATTAGCAATTGCTCCGTGGCGGTTCGTGCGGTGTCGGTCCACTTCGTGGTCCCGCAACCGGCAAATGCCGCCAGGAGCATCGCGACTGCCAATCCAATTGCCATGTGCATGAACCAAGGCCCCGATGCGTCCCCCCGGACGCGGTTGCCACCACGCTGCCTGGGAATCCAGGTGTGAAAATGATTCGCAAAAAGCGCGGAATTGCTTGTCAAGGCTGGCCAAGAGTTGAAATGCCGCTGGCCGATCTGCCAATCGGGCGGGGATTATAGTCCAACGCCCGATCCCAAAAAACGGATATTTCCCAAGAATCGCGGCCTCGTGCCATCGTCTGTTGGCAGGAACCCCCAAAGCCGCTACCCTGCGCAACTTGCCCTCTCAAAAGCCCCACTACTGTGAGTCGGAAGCACTGCATCAGCGACGGGCACTCCGTGAGCCGAACACGCTTCCCATTAAGCCACCCCTATATTTCGGGTTATCCGCCACCGCCATGAAGGCAGTCTGTTGTGCGGTCATAGGCCTCCGCGTAGCGCTGTCGAGCGAAATGCCTGCCTTTCAGCGGGTACCGCTCAGCGGGCGACGCGGAATCCGATGTAGTCGCTGTCGCCGGGCCCGGTACCGCTGCTGCTTGGCGGGAGATACCACAATCGGGCGGCGGGCCGCAGGCTGGAGGCACCGTCGTCCCAACATCCCCCTTTGACGCAACGAAACGCGTTGGTGCGATCGAACGGCTTGGGATTGCCGGGATACGACTTGTGCCAATCGGCGACCCATTCCCAGGCGTTGCCCGCCATGTCCATGCACCCATAGGGGCTGGCCCCCTCGGGATAGCTGCCGACCGGCGCGCTCTGGTTCACTCGGTAGCCGCCGCCGGCCGGGTTGCGATCGTCCGGATTGTTGCACTTCTCTGGGTCCCAGGTGTCGCCCCAGGGCCACGTGCGTGCGTGTTGCCTCTTGGCGTCCCATCGGGCGGCCTTTTCCCATTCCGCCTCGGTCGGGAGTCTGCCGCCGGCCCATTTGCAGTACGCTTCTGCCTCGTAGTAGGTGACGCCGACCACAGGATGCTTGTCCGTCTGGATAAATCGCGGGTGGCCGAGTCCGTGCCCGATCCATTCCTGCTCAGCGGCCCAGTGCTCCGGCGCATTGCGTTTCTCGTGGCGGTTAGGCCTTAGGACCTCCGTGAACTGTCCGTGCATTCCCGTATAGACCACGAACTCGCTTTCTTTCCATTTCCAGCCTTCGGCCGACCAGTAAGCTGGATTTTGATACCCGCCGGCTTCGATGAACTTCCGATATTGGCCTCGCGTGACTTCGTATTTGCCAATCTGATAGGTCGGGAGGTAGACCCAGTGCTGGGGGAATTCTTCCGGCCCGCCAGATCCCTCGTTCCCGTTGTTGCCCATCAGAAAGCTCCCGGCAGGAATGGTGATCAATTCTCCAAGACGATCCTCCGCGTCGGCCGCGGTTGCCTTGGAGGCGTCTTTGGCGGTTTCCGGGGGAGGAGCCTTGGCAGACTCCGGCGGGGCCCCTTGGATCAAGCCCGGGCCGCCGAGCGTCGCGACCAACAAGGCCAACGGAAAAATGGCACGGATCCGAGGATTCCTCGTGTTCATCGCAGTTGAACTTCGGGCAAGCTGGCGACGGACGAGCATTTCTATCTCCTCTTATCTCTCTTAGGGACCAAGTGTGAGAAGTCGAAGCCCTCGGACGGTTCGGACGATGGCCCGCCGCCGGGCTTCCCACGAATCCTTACGGTCGCCCTTTTACCCCTGACTACCTTTAGCAATTCCCTTTTTTTCGGTGTGGTGCTTCCGGTCCGAGGGGGCTCCGAGTGGTAGCGCGACGGGCCTTGGCGGGCCGACGCTTGCCTCTGGGAAAACGCCTACCGCCATGCGACCCGCAGTTCGCGGCGCGGTGGTATTCGGGCGTACTTGAATCGCGGGTGGCCGAGGGCCATGGCGCCTAGCACGATGTGGCCCTTCGGCAAGCCGAGGAACTGCCGCAATGGCGGCCAAGTATTGGCAGTCATGTCCACAAGGCCCATCCAGCAGGCCCCCAGTCCCGAAGCGCTTGCGGCCAGTTCGAAATACGTCAGGGCAATAATGCAGGCCGACGAAGCGAAGGGGTTGTCCTGCGGCCCGTGGGCGATCACCAGGTGGGGCGCCCCGCGAGAGACGATGTCCGCACCGTTGTCCCACGCGTTCACAAGACGCTCCAACACGTCGCGGACCGACAGGCCAGGGTCCTGCTTGAGCATGTTGCGGATGCCGTCGACGACCATCGCGGATATCCGGCGGACCTGGGCCGTCTCATAAACGACCAGCCAATGGACCGGCTGCGAGTTGCAGCCCGACGGCGCGAAACGCGCAACATCCAACAACTCGCCGATGGTCTCTCGCGGGACGGCCCGATCCTCGTAGTTCCGAATCGATCTGCGGCTCCGCATCAACTGGCCAACCTGTTCGACGCCGACGCGGAGTTCCTCCCGAATCGGCAGGCACTGCGCGGGCGTCGCATTCCTATGCGAAAGGGCTTCGCGCGGGCACGCCGCCACACAATGCCCGCACTCAAAACACCCCTCCTCGGCCTTCTCAACGGATAGCGGAACCGGGCTCGCCTCGCTCAACTCGATCAAGCCGGCAGGGCACGCGGCAGCGCAGAGTCCGCAACGGCCACACTTCTCTCCGTCGACGGCAATCAGAGTCATTGGCAAGCTCCATGGAAGGCAAAGCCCAAACGCTGGCCGAATCGGCAACCGGGCCGCGGACCACAGGTCCGCCGTCGGCATCCGTCGGAGTGAGTGAATCCACAAGATTCACCGCTGGCGTTCAGGAAGCAATCATGCGGTTGGGGGACACGTCGGGAGTTTTCCCCGGCCGTCTTCAACGGCGGGCAGCCCTTACTACCCCTTGCGCGGAGCGTCGGGAGTTCCACCCTTACCGCACGACGTCTGCTCCTTGCGAGGCGGTTTCTCGAGCCGCAAGTCTACCCGCCATGCAGGGAGTCGTCTAGTGTTTCACAGCCAGGACAGGTACGCGGTGGGCAAGGAGTTGAGAATAGTCGGGTTCCGCAGGATCGAAAAAACGTCTTCCCCTGCAAGGACGTGAAGGCTTCCCGAGAACGGCGTCCGGCTTCAAAAGAGAAAGACACGCGATTTTCGGGGATGGGCGAGCGTGGCAAAGCGACCTCGAATCCTGACCGACCTGTTTGCGATGGGAGTGGATCTCTTGGGCCTCGGCGGAAGGAATCCTTAACCGCCTGGACCACGGAAAAGCCTCATCAAGCTCACACCGCACCGCAAGAGCGGCCGAAGGGCCGAATGTTGATTCCTTGGAACATGGCGCGGCGTCATGAATCGCCTCGGCGGCCGTTGTTGGTCCATCGAACAGCGGACCTGCGTCAAGAGAACCGCATCAACTAGAGAAGACGCGGCGAGCCCCAGGCCCCCCAAGCCAGGGCGACCCAGCCGAGGATGAACGCCGTCCCGCCGAGGGGCACGAGATACATCAGCGCTCGGCTGCCCGTGGCCACCCAAAGATAGAGACAGCCCGAAAACAAGACAATCCCGGCCAGCATGGCCCAACCGGCCGCATCCCACATGACACACCGGCGATGCAGGCTCAGCAGGCCCACGATGATCAATCCGATGGCATGAATCATGTGGTAATGGACCGCGGTGTGAAACGTCTCGAGTTGCTGGGGCGCGAGGCAATTTTTGAAGGCGTGGGCGCCCAAAGCGCCGAGCGCCACGGCGGCGGCGGCCAGCAGTCCCCCTAGACCAAGGAACCCGTGGGCGGGCATTTCATCCTCCTCAAGACAGAAGTCGTGTCGGCGGGACGCCGCCGGCCGCCGAGCCGATGTGTCCAACCCTCGCCATCCTCGGCCGTTCTCCCCCTACGCCAGGCGGAACTTGCGCGCGGCGTCCTCCTGGCAGCACTCCGCGATGCAGGCGGCCAGGATTTCGGCTCCTGGTTTCAGCATGGGGCATGGCCGAAGCATCGCCTTTTCGGCCGGGAACCCCGCGAGGCGGCACTTGCGTTCGACCGCCGCCTCGAGCAGCTCGACGAGGTTGGCCACGTCGGTCAGATTGTAGAGGGCCAGGCGCCGAAGCGCCTCGGGATCGCCGCGGCGCCAGCGGCGCCACAGCCGGACTGCCTCGAAGCCGTCCACGCCTTGAATCGCTGGATCGCGGCTCAGTCCCAGGCTTCTCTCCACCGTTTTCAGCCCGCCCCGATAGCCGAGCGAGGCCAGCACGAACCGCAGGTCGATTTGGGGTTGATCCAGGCGTGCGCCCGGAAAATGGGCCCGAAGGAATGGCACGTCGAACTGGCTGCCATTGAATGTCACCAGCAGCGGGAATTGCTCGACGTAGTCGGGAAAGTCTTCCAGGTTGACGCCGCGGATAAACAGACGCGGCCTGCCGGCGGCGAGCGTCCCGATCATGGTCACCTCGTCGCACCACGGCGAAAGGCCCGTGGTCTCGATGTCGAGGAACACGGCCCGCTCGGCAAACTCGCCAAACAACCGCCAGGTCTCGGGCGGCGGCAGAAGCGGCTTGAAGAAACCCGCGTCGCCCAGACGCACGGCCTCTTGCGACTGCCGGATCAGGGGCACGGCGCTGGCGAGCCCCGAGGACGGCAAACGACCTTCCTCGGCGGCAACCAGGAAAGCATCCCAATCCCGAATGCCGTGTTCCCAGAGCGAACGCTCGCGAAGCGGCCCGACGCCGGGCAGATGAATGAACGTGTTTCGAAGCATCGCCACGACATCCGGGTGTCAGGGGCGCCTGGGGCCGCGGCGAGACCGCCTCCCTGCCGAGGCCCAGAATTCCATTTTGGCCTTCTCACCAGCCCGGGGCCCCCTGGTCCCGTCGGGGCCAGGCGCCAGCCCGGGCCGCGGCGACCAACCCCATGACGCAGCCGGGTGCAGTCTTCCAAGGGCCAGCAATCCAGCGATCCGCCCGTTGCTTGAAGCCTCGCACGCGTGCGGTCCCCGCCGCGAGCACCATGCAGATCATCCCTCGCGGCCTGGGCCGATCGCGTCGATCGCGGAGCGTTCAGTCCCGGCTCTGCCCCCCGAACCGGAAGATCAAATACAACAGCGTCATGATCGCCTGGAGCGTGGCGGCCACATAGGTCATCGCCGCCGCGTTGAGCACCTTGTTGACGTAGTAGAGGCCGTCGCGGTCGATGATCCCCAGATCGACCAGCACCGCTTTGGCCCGCGCGCTGGCATTGAACTCAACCGGCAGATTCACGACCTGGAAAAACACCACCGCGCTGAACGCGATGATCCCGGCCCAAATCAAGCCCGGCATGTTGAGGATTGCCCCGAACACGGCCATCAAGATCCCCGCATTGCTGCCAAACCCGGCAATCGGCACCGCGGCATTGCGAATGACCAGGGGGGCGTAGGCATGAGCATCTTGCAAGGCGTGGCCCGCCTCGTGGGCGGCGATCCCCACCGCCGCCAGGGTTCGGCTGTGATACACCTCTTCGCTCAACCGCAACACTTTGTCGCGCGGGTCGTAATGGTCGCTGAGATGGCCGGGCACCATCTCAATGCCCACATTCCCCAATCCGGCGGAATCGAGGATGTGCCGGGCCGCGGCGGCGCCGCTCAGCGGAGCGGCCAGTTGCTGGGCCGTGGCGTAATTGACTTTGATCCGAAATTGCGCCCATAGCCCCAGCAGCAGCGCCGGAAGAATGAATAGCCAGTACATCGGATCAAACATGGTCTCCACTCCTCGCGATGGATGCTCCGGACCTAACTATTTGTTTCCATTCAATTTACGCTTGACAGGGATGACTCATCCAACCCTGCTTCCAGCCACTTTGCCTGGCAAACCGGGGCTAGCCGGTTGAATCGAAATCGACAATCCCCAAGCCGGCCTGCCTTGGTCTTCACCAGTATAGGTTGCCGCACCGCGACGGCCGATGCCTCGTTTGCACTTCGGGCCCAGCGGATTATACGCACCCGACACTCCGCCGCCTAGCGGGCGGGGTTTGATTGGGTGGGACAAAACCATCTCTAATGGGTATATGGAAAGGAGTTCGGCGGAATCGTGGTCCCGTCGCCCGACCGGGTTCCGCTGTCCCCATACGAACCATGGAGCCCGATTTCGTGACTGCCGCTTGTGGGCTCATGACTCGGATTCCCGTCAGGCCCGAGAGGTCCCGCTTGGGCTCTGGTCGGATTGGGAAAGCGTTAAAAATCCGCGCGTCGGCCACCGGGCCGGTTTTGCGGCGTCGCCCGCCGGCCCGCCGAATGTTCCGCCGACGCGCGGCGCGGGGCGAGCGATCCGCGCGCCGCTAGCGATTCTCCTCAGCGGGCTTCGAGGCGGGCTGGTCTTCGGCCAGGTAGAGCAGGCGGCCGCAAGCCTTGCAGCACACGGGCTTGCCGAGCATGACGCCGGCGATGAGGTTCAGCGGGACGTGTTGGTGGCAGCCTCCGCAGAACTCGCCGCGAATCGGACACAGGGCGTCCTTGCCTTTGGCTTTTACGAGGCGACGGTAGAGATCGCGGAACTCCTCGGGCAGTTCGGCCTCGGTCTGCTGCAATTCGGCCTCCAACCGTTGGATGTCGCCCTGGATCAGCGGGGCCTCCTCTTGCCATTGGCGATCGGCGGCCGCCGCCTCGGCTTGGGCCTTGGCCAGATCGTGTTCGGCCTGCTTGACCCGGGCGGCGAGTTGATCGAGCTTGTCCATGTTTTCCAGGATCTCGTCCTCCAGGACGCTCATGGCCATCTGGTCGGCCCGGATCTGGTCGCCCAGCGCCTGGTATTCGCGGTTGTCCTTGGCCTCGCGCTGTTGTTGGCGGCGGCGTTCGATCGCGGCCTCGCTGGTTTTCAGTTGGAGCTGCTTCTCGTCCGTCTTGATTCGCAGGTCCTTGGCCTTGTTCCGGACCTCGGTGCATTGGGCTTCCAAGCGAGCCAGGTTGGCCTCTCGGGCCTTGGCCAGACGAGGCCCGCGGGCCGCTCGCTCATGGAGGTCTCGCAGTTGTTCGTGGATCTGATGGAGCGTGCGCAGGGTGTCAGCGGCAGTCTTGGTTTCGGATGACATGGTTGGGTTGTGGTCCTGGACGACAAGGAAAAGAATCCGTGAAAAAATCCCCGAGGGCAGACACCCGCCGCGGTGAGCGACAAAAAAAGCCGCTGACCCTACGATCAGCGGCTTGACGATCTCCGTCAGCCTGATCACCGCGACAGGCTGTGCGACACGGGCCCTCAGCCCGCAATCCGCTCCAAGAACCCTTCGAGCTGCTGGGCCCGGACGGGGTGTTGCAGTTTGCGGACCGCCTTGGCTTCGATCTGGCGGACTCGCTCGCGGGTGACCTTGAAAATGCGGCCCACCTCTTCCAGCGTGTACGTGTACCCATCCCCAAGGCCATAGCGAAGGCGAATGATCTCCCTCTCGCGGTACGTGAGCGTCTTGAGCAGGGCGTCGATCCGCTCGCGAAGCATCTGGTGCGAGGCGGCTTTGTCAGGGCGATCGCTCCCACTGTCTTCGATAAACTCCCCAAAACAACTATCTTCGCTTTCGCCGACCGGCCGGTCAAGGCTCACCGGGTGGCGGCCGATGTTCAACACGCGGCGGGTCTCGTCGACGGTCAAGTCAGCCGCGCTGGCCGTTTCCTCTGTTGTCGGCTCTCGCCCCAATTCTTGCAAGAGCCTCTTCGAGGTATTCCGCAATTTGCCCAACACGTCGATCATGTGGACGGGGATGCGGATGGTTCGCGCCTGATCGGCGATGGCCCGGGTAATGGCCTGGCGGATCCACCACGTGGCGTAGGTCGAGAACTTGTAGCCGCGACGGTACTCGTACTTGTCCACGGCCCGCATCAACCCCGTGTTGCCCTCCTGGATCAAGTCCAGGAAGCTCAGCCCCCGATTGCGGTATTTCTTGGCGATCGACACGACCAAGCGCAAGTTGCCGGCCGAGAGCTGGCGTTTGGCCTCCTCGTAGTCGCGATACTGGGCCCGCATGGTCTCGCATCGTCGGCGCAATGATTTTGGGCTGTCTTGGGTCAGAAGGAACAGCTCGCGGAGTTCGCGGCGGAGCTGGGTTCGCTTTCGGGCGGACTCGGGTTGATCGGCCAGTGCCCGAATCTGCGCTCGAAGCGTCTCCATGCGCTGCAACGTGTCCTCCATCTGCCGCATCATGGCCTGAACACGGCGCGTGCGCAGGCTCAGCTCCTCGACGAGGATCAACGTCTTCCGGCGGCGGCGAATGAAGCGTTTGCGGGCCTCGGCGCGATCCTCGGGCGAGGTCCGCTTGCTGATCAGGCGGAGAAAATCGCGCTTGTTTTCGTCCAGAAGGTGGGTAAGGGTGCGAAGGTTATGGGGCATTCGGGCGATGATCTGCGCCTTGGTCCGCCGTTCCGTCAGCGAGACTTTCACCGTCCGATCGAACGGCAGGGCGCCGTTGTGAACCTTGGTCAGCGTGGCCACCGTGTTGCGCATCGCCAGGTTGCAGCCGATGACGGTGCGGCGGAATCGCCGGCGGCTGACTTCGATCTTCTTGGCCAGCGAGATCTCTTCTTCCCGCGTCAACAGCGGAATCTCGGCCATCTGGCTCAGATACAGCCGAATCGGATCGCTCGACCACTTGGCGGGCGGCTCGTCGGGCAAGACGAGCTTCAGTTCAGGGCAACCCCCGCCGGGCGGCGTCCCCGCCGGGACCTGCTCGGCCTCCGGGCCCGGCTCCACCTCGTGAAAGGCGGGCTCCGGAGGCTTGTCCAAAAGCTCGATCCGCCGCTCGTCCAAGGCGATCAAGAGGGAATCGAGCTTTTCCGGATCCACGGCCTGGTCGGGCAAGTAATGCGCGACTTCGTCGTAGGTCAAATATCCCTGGGTCTTCCCTTTGGCGACCAGCGCCTCCAACTCCTTGTCCAAGTGCTCCACCGCAATCCTCCTTGGACGCCCTCCTGGCGCCCGGTGAAACTTGAAAGCCGATCGGAGCCGCTGCCCAGCGCAGGAACGCGGCCGCCGCGAAGGATCCGCTCGCCGTCGAACCCCTTCCCGTGCATGGCTCCGATGCCGCGGTGCTACCCGTCCGTGGGCGCGGACATGCCGCGGCGGGCCCTTTCCAACTGTTCAATCTGCCGCCAATCGACCGCCGGGGCCTGGCCCGGCCGGCCTTCGCGAAGCTTGCTGACCGCCAGGGCCAGATCGCGGGCGGCCTCTCGACGTCGAAAGCTCCCGGCAATCTCGGCCAGGAGCGCGGCGGGATCGGCGATCTTCTTGGCCGTCCCGCTCTCATCGAACTCGACCAACAGGCTTTTCAGCGCGGGATCGTCGAGTTCCAACATCAGCCGCTCGAACGTCGGCGTCACGTCGGCGTCGGCGAGTCGGCAAATCAGCTCGTAGACCGTGCGGCACGCCGGCGGAACCACCTGTTCGGGGCGAATTGCCGCGCGAATCTCCGCCACCCGATCCGGAAACCGAAGCAGCAGTTCCATCAGCTCGCGGTCGCAGGGATCGATTTTGCCCGGCGGCCTCGCAGCGGCCCCCGCCCTTTCGGCCGGCGGAAGGGGCTCCGCCCGAGGCTTCCCCTGGCGACGCAGCGCCGTGAGGCGGTCGCGCACGTCCTGTTCCGGCAAGCGGAAACTGGCGGCGAGCCGCTGCAGGATCTTCTCTTCGCGGAACCGGTCGTCGCGGGTCGTGTCCGCGCGCAACCGCGGCGCCTTGGCCACGATGGCCAACAGCCGCTCCAAGGCATTGCTCGCCCGATGGATGTCGTTTACCAGGTCGATGCCCTGCGTGGCCGCCCGGAACGCGTGCTCCAAGGCGTCCACGGACCCTTCCTCCAGAATCGCGTGAAAGGCCTCGGCTCCTCGGGACTGGAGGAAATCGCATGGGTCGAGGTTGTCCGGCAACGTCACGATCCGCAGATCGACGTTTTCGGCCACGAAAAGCTCCAGGACTTCGTTGGTCCGTTTTTGCCCCGCCTCGTCGCCATCCAGCACCAGCACGATGCGGTCCGCAAAGCGTTTGAGAATCTGGATATGGCGGCTTCCCAAGGCCGTGCCCAGCACGGCCACGGCGTTGCGAAACCCGAATTGGTGGGCCACGATGCAGTCGGTGTAGCCCTCCATGACGAGCACATCGCCCTTGCGCACGAACGCGTCGCCCTTGCGAATGGCGTCGCGGGCCGCGTCGAGGCCATAGACCAGACTGCTCTTGGTAAACAGCGGGGTTTCGGGAGAATTGATGTATTTGGCCGGGCTCGTGGAGCCGGTTTCCGGAAGGACTCGGCCCCCGAAGGCCACCGGACGGCCCTGCAAATCGCGGATCGGAAACAGCACCCGGCCCCGGAATCGGTCATAGGGCCTTTTGCCTTCGGACGACGCGACCACCAGGCCGACGGTTTCGAGCGTCTTGAGGCTGAAGCCAGCCTGCGCGGCCCGCCGCTGAATCCAGTCCCACTGGTTGGGGGCAAAGCCAAGATGGAACTGGTCGATGCTGACCGAGGAAATGCCCCGCTGCTGAAGATACCGTCGGGCGGGCTCGGCCTCGGGACTGCGGAGCAGGCACTCCCGGTACTGTTGTTCCGCCCAAGCCATTGCCCTGAACAAGTGCCGCTTATCGTCAGATCCTTCTGGGGACGGCTTGGACCCCTTGGGGTGAAGGGGGATTCCCGCTTGATCGGCGAGCAGGGCCAGGGCCTCGGGGAAGGAGACCCCGTCCATCTTCATCACGAAGCTGAACACGTCGCCCCCGATCGCGCAGACCCAGCACCGCCATGATTGGCGTTCCGGATTCACTTGCAGGCTGGGCCGGGAATCGTCATGCCATGGGCAGAGGCCCACGTAGTTGCGGCCTTGTCGCCGCAAGGGGATATGCCGTCCCACCAGATCGACGATATCGATCGCCTGCCGGACTTGTTCCTTGGCATCGGGCGACGATGAATACGACACCGTCATCTCCAGTCTGGCAAGCTGCGCAGAATCCATTCCGCAGGCCCAAGACACCATGTCGGCACATCCATTTGCCGGGCCGAGATTGCTTGGGACGTCGAGGCCAGGGTCGAGCGGGAATGTCCCAAGTGGTGGAGATTATAACGCAATCTCGCACTGGGTCAACGGGACGTTTTGCCGATATATGGCAGGGGGGCTCGTGCCCCGGCCGAGGTGTTTGACGGGAAACACGCGAGAAAGCGCCGGCGTCACGGTTTCGTCTCCCACGCTAACCATGGAGTTCCAAGAATGAGAAGCGGGCAAGTCTTTTTTCTCGTGGCGATTGCAGTAGGCGCTACGGCCGGCTGGGCGTATCCGGCTGAGGACCCCGGCGAGATCGTCAAACGCTTTCAACAGACGGAAGAGACCTTCGCTAATCCGGGCAAGGGCTGGATGACCATGCGGGCCATGCCGGATGACACGAAGAAAGACCGCTTTCCGTATTCGGTCGCCTACTTCCGCCTCAACTGGGGCGACGTTGAGCCGGTCGAAGGCCAGTGCCAATGGCAACGGATCGACGAGCCGCTCCGCGCCTGGGCCCAACGCGAGGTGCGGATCGCCTTCCGCATCA
>Ga0101944_10001960_pt1 | contig 36829 bp, 45 predicted proteins | sample DewCreD2012metaG_FD_75245 | JGI IMG/M metagenome (GOLD analysis project Ga0101944, IMG submission 75245) | Hot spring sediment bacterial and archeal communities from British Columbia, Canada, to study Microbial Dark Matter (Phase II) - Dewar... ... | reverse complement strand
CTCATTGGTCTTGAAGTCGCTGAAACGGACAACTACTGGCCTCGGGTGGATCTCCCTCGCGACCCGCGAGATTCCTGTAGCAAGCTTGTCGATGAACTTTTCTTCCTGCTTGTTTGCAATGAGGTTCAGTGGGTGCTCCCCAATGACGTCCGCGATTATGAACTCTATCCGCATAAGGCCTATCCCGTCGAAGGGGAGGTCGCGGTACTTCTCTATCATCGAGGGCTCCCCAAGGTTCATGTAGATCTTCGTCCCAGTTGCGGGGTACATTCCGGTTATTGTTGGAATCATCGGCGCCACTGGCTCGATCTTCTGCTGCGGCCCCAGAACGTCACCCTCGTACACGACCCCATGCGTCGCGTCGACTGTGATCAATTGGCCCGTCTTTATCAGCGATGTTGCATTGCCTGCGCCAACGACGCATGGTATCCCAAGCTCCCTGCTCACGATGGCGGCGTGGCAAGTCTTGCCCCCGCTGTTCGTTATTATTGCTTTCGCCTTGCGCATAGCCGGTGCCCAATCAGGAGAGGTCATCTCTGTAACGAGTATCTCCCCCTTCATGAACTGGCTAATGTCTTTTACATCGAGTATCACCCGCGCAGTACCTGCGACCAGGCCAGGGGATGCAGGGATCGCCCTAAGGATCCGCTTTCCGTTGGTGGTCTCTGGCTCTTCCTCCTTCTTTGATGTCTTCATTGACCAGACCGTCTCCGGTCTTGCCTGGACGATGTAGAGCTTATCCTCATTTTCATCCAGCGCCCATTCGATGTCCATAGGCATGCCGTAATGATTCTCGATCTCGGCAGCATACTTGGCGAGCAGGAGGACTTGCGCATCGCTTATGCACTGGGCCTCGCTCTTCTCAGGAGGGACCTTGATCTCCTTCAGGTAGCCTCCCCCTCCCTCTGTGGGGGTCCTCAATGACATCAGCTCTTTCTTTGAGATCGTCTTCTCGACTATCTTCATTGACTTCTTGTCGATCACGAATTGGTCCGGCCTGACCTTGCCTTGGACGATCGTCTCGCCGACCCCCCACGTGCCTTCGATGAAGATCACGTCCCTGTTCCCATCGGTGGGGTCAATCGTGAAGATTACTCCGGCGGCTTTGCTGTTGATCATCCTCTGGACGGCGACGCTCAAGTAGACCTTCGCATCGTCGAACCCCTTCTCCTTCCTATAGGCTATAGCGCGCGGCGTGAACAAGGAAGAGAAGCACTTGATCACATATTTTATGAGGGGCTTCTCTCCGGAAATGAACAGGTAAGTGTCCTGCTGCCCGGCGAAGCTGGCCCCTGGCAAGTCCTCCGCCGTGGCGCTGCTCCTCACGGCAACGGTTGGGTCACGTATCTTTAGCCTTTCGCCAAGAGCCCTATAGGCATTGATGATTTCGACCTCCAGCTCTTTCGGCAACGGGTCAGCCTCTATTATCGACCTTATCTTCTTTGAAGCCTCCTCGAGGGAGGCGGTGTCGCTTATATCCATCTCCAAAAGCGCCTTCAATATGCGCTCCTGCATCCCGTTCTTCTGGATGTGCAGCTTGTAACCCTCAGCGGTCACGGCGAACCCGTCAGGCACCGGCATGCCTATCGAGACGAGCTCTCCAAGGTTAGCGCACTTGCCGCCGACGAGCGCAACGTCATCCTTTCTGAGGTCGCTAAAGAAGATGGTATAAGGCTTGGATGATTTGTTCATCTTAAACACCAAGATTGTGTTAGGATAACTTCCCAAAATATAAAATGCTTTTGGTAGCGAAGCAAAAATTGTTTGATCAATGGCCAAGACTGCGTCCGTTTTTTGGCGTTCTGCCGATGCGCGGCTGACTGCGTGCTAGCATCTCACTGGGGGGCGCCATGGCATGTTGCTTTGCATGGTTCAGCTTGGTCGGTTGTCGCATAATGCTTGAAAAATTAATGTAAAGCAGCATTAAGGTTTAATAGTCAAAAAGAATACGATATTAATAATTATCTTCAATTACTAAAGGTGAAAATATGCGCGTGCTGGATGAGCTGGATTCCAAAATAATCGATGCCTTGAGGAAGGACGGCAGGGCATCCTACAGGAACCTCGCGATCCAGGTCGGGATCTCAAATGTCGCCGTGAGGGACAGGATAAACAAGCTCATGAAAGAGGGGTACATCAGGGGGTTCTATGCCCTCGTCGATTCCAAGATGGTGGGCAAGAATGTCTCGGTTCTCTTCGAGATCACCTCGAACCCCGTCGACATATCGAGAGTGGCCAACGAGCTGTCCAAGTGCGAGGAGGTCACGCGGATTTATGAAAAGGCGGGTAACTCTCAGCTGATAATCCATGCTCTCTTCAGCGACCTAAAGGAGATGCAGGAGTTCATTGAAGGGGTCCTTTACAAGACTGATGGCATCTCTCATGTCCAGTCTTCTCTAATACTAAAGAGGTACAAGTACGATCCTTCGTTGAGCGTTTAGGATCGTGGCTTGTCGGGCAGCCGGGTCACAGCGAGTCAATGATCCGCTCTATCTCGCGCAGTATCCCCATGATCTTCCCAAGGATGGGGATGGAAAAAGCGATGACTATCAGAAGGATCAACGCAAAGATCAGGAAGTTTTGACCAGTGACCTCCAGCTCGTAAGGAATCAGCGCCCTTATGAAATAGAAGGCATTGACCATTAATATGGCTGCAAGCGCCAGGATCACAAGAGATTCCATAAACCCCTTCAGAGCCGAGTTCAGCCTGCTGGCTGATTTTGCCTCGCCTCCAGAAGCCAGGGAGTATGAGAACTGCCCAATATCTGCGCGCAGGCTCAAGATGACGAGGGCCGACAACATGATGACGGTGGCGAGGGCTATGAGCTCGAATATGAATGTAAAAGGCGTATTTAGCACCAGTATCGCCTGCATAATCATCGAGCCTATCGTGCCTATGACGACGACAGATACAGTCTTCTTGAATATGCAAAAGACGATGGTGTTGAAGGGGGAGCCCTGCTTCATGCTGTTGGAGATCAGCCGCCTCAAGCTTGTAGAAGCTCCTTCAAGCGTAGAGAGCATCTTCGATGGGATGAATCGGAGCATGAACCCAATGGGCTTCTCTTCATCCTCGCTCAATTTCGAGGCCAGGAAGGCAGAGATTATTACGGCAAGGGGGGATGCTATGAATAGCTCTTCCCCAATGATCTGAAGCCGGTAGGCCTCCCTGCTTATGATTAGGCCGAATTCGCTTATAACCATCATGAATATGCCGTATCTCAATGCCTCCTTGATACGGAACCCCCCAAGAATGCTTGCTCCCGAGAAAGCGACGAATTTGGTGGCGATTATCGCGAGGGCTATGGCGAGCGAGGAGAGTATCAGGATTAGATCGTCCAAACGCGGCATGTTCAAGCCAATGGATATGAAGAAAATGACGATGAAGAGTTCACTTATTGCACTTATCCTCTTTGAGACGCATTCAGGTATCTCAAGCGTTGAGCAGATGATTCCAGCCATGAATGCTCCGATTGCGAATGAGACCCCGATGTAGTAACTGAGCCAGCCGAATCCAATGGTCACCCCCAACAGGCAGAGCGTCAGGACTTCGTCCTCCTCACACCTTGAGACGAAATTGATGACCCTTGGGAGCAGCTTGATGCCGATAACAAAGACGATTAGCACAACGAAAACCACAAAGGAAATTTTGTACATGCCTTCCTCGATCTTCAGCGCGCTAAAGACCGCAAATGATGGGAGCAAGGAAAGGCCGATCAGCTGCAGTATGTCTTCAACCGTGAGGGCGCCGAGCGTCAGCTTTGACTGTTCACTCTGGAGGATGCCCTTTCTCTCGAGTATTTTGAATACAATGGAAGTGCTCGAGCCACAGGAGATGAGGATAAGGACGAAGATAGAAATCGAAGGCAGGGCGATTATGATTCCGAATGTTGCCATCGCGAGCCCAATGATGACGAGCATCGATGTCGATATAATCATGAGGAGGCTGCCCATACGCCTCAGGAAGCCGAGCTTCATTGTGAATCCTATCTGGAAGCAGATCAGTGCGATGCCGATTTCGCTGAAGAAGACCACTATGTCATTGGAAGGATCGATGAGGTTGAGCAATGGTCCCACGATAAGGCCAGTTGCTATATAGCCCGCTATCGGGGATATGCCTGCCTTTTTCAGGATCACAGCGATGAATGAGGCAGACAAGATTGTGATCGTGAATACCAACAGTATGTCCATTGCTATCTTCGTACGTATATGAAAAATGAATGATATAGTTTTCGGAGCAGTTCCTGATGCCTTTATCTTGCGCCATGAAATGACTACGAGGCGAAGGCGCTTGCTGGGGCGCTATAGCATTAAAATCACGGGTCGAATCGCTGCAATTTTCATGGCACAAAGACCCAGAAGAGGCTTGTAATCAGGTAAGGCAGGAAGCCTATTGCCACGAGCGAAGATGCAAGAATGGCGAGTGGAAGTATCGTCACCACGGGGGGGTCGCTGGCATTGTGCAACCCCTCTGGAAGCTCGCCAAAAAGGGACCGCCTCACTGCCCATAGGGAATAGCCAACTGTTATCACGCTGGAAGCGATCGCGATCACCCCTATCGCCAACTTGAAAGCGTCGAACCCCGCTCCTATGGACGAGGAGATGAAGGCAAGGAAGATGAGGAGCTCGCCCCAAAAGCCCAGAAAAGGCGGTATTCCGCAGGCGTTCATGAAAGAGGCGAAGAATACAGAAGAGGTCATAGGCATTTTCTTAGAGAGCCCGCCCATCTCTGAGAGCTTATCTGTGCCCAGCTTCTTCCTGTACAGACCGGAGATCATGAAGAGCGACGACTTGCTTAGCCCGTGTGCGAGGCTCCAGATCGCGACCCCGAGGAAACCCAGTGACGAACCCGAAGCGATGCCAATGAACATGTATCCAACTTGGGAGATGCTGGAGTAGGCGAGGAGCCTCTTCAGATCATCCTGCTTAATGGCGATGACTCCGCCGTACAATATGTTAATCAGCCCGAATATCGCGAGGGAGATCGTCAAGGCATTGTCAGAGAGGATCGATGGCACGAATGACTGGAAGACCCTAATCAAGACATATCCGCCCACAGCCATTGTCGAGAACGACATAACGGCAGTGAGGGCATATGGCGCCTCCGAGTAAGTATCTGGGAGCCAGCTGTGGAATGGGAAAGAAGCACACTTCACCAAGACGCCCGCAAAGATAAGCGCCACGCCCAAATAAACGCCACTTGTGATGGCGGGATCAGTGCCTATTGCAAGCATGTCGAAGGTCCCTATAGAACTGCCTAACAAGAGGATGCCGGCAAGGAGGAGCAGGGCACCGAATTCAGTGTACAGGAAATACTTCAGGGATACGGCGCTTCGGTTTTCCCCTCCCCAAAAGCCGATCATGAGCCACGAAGCGACCAGCATCAACTCAAAGAATATGAAGAGGAGAATCAGGTTTGATGATCCAAAGATGCCCAAGAGGGCTGCCACATAGAGCGCGAAGAGCGTAAAGAATCCTCTTTTGACGGCGCCCCCCTCGGCGAGCACGGCGAACCCTGACACGGCTGCTGAGATACCTAAAGATGAAATTATGAATATGAAGGACATGCCGTCCGCGAAAAGGCTCGCCTCGCCCAAAAAAGGTGCCGAGAAGAGGAAATAAGATTGGCCCCCACTGCTGGCTGCAGATACAGCGATGGCAAATAAAGCGCAGAGGACAGCCGTAGTAAAAATGCTCGACGCCTTTTTCGAACGCCTTTCAATAAATGTTGGGATTAATGACGATGCTAATAGGGCGATGAGCACGAAAGGGAGGAGGATGTTTTGCATTCCTGTCACCACCAGCTGACGAGGATTACCATCAAAGCCAAAATCCCCATCCCAACAAGCATCATGAGCACATTAATATTGAGGTCTCCTGTTTGCACTCTTCTTAATCTTTGGGCGATGGCGCCCGCCATGTTCGCAATGCCCTTGTTTGCGTTGTTGAATACCCCTTGTTCGAGAGCGATTTCGAGCCATCCACTGACCTTTAGGAGGGGGTTCACAAACAATGAGTAATACGCGATGTTGATGTAGTATCTTTTCTGGAGAAGGACGGCTATGCGCCCTAATAAGGAAGGGCCCTGCTTAATCGACTGCCGTTTTACGTAGATTAAATATGCAGGTATGGCGCCCACTAGCAGGCACGATGCCGATGCCAACCCCGTTAGTAATTGAGTTGCGAGACCTCCTTCCAGCGTTGCGCCCACCAGGCCAACGACATTCCCATAATATTCAGCCATTAGGGAGACCAGCCATTCCCTTTCAGAATATCCCAATATTCCGAGGACCACAGTTATCGATGCCAAAATGAGGAAAGGCATCCACATTGCGCGCGATGGGTCCTTCATGTGGGCAGAAGCATCCACTTCTCCGCTGTATGCTCTTGGTTCGCCAAAAAAGACCAAGCCCAGCATCCTCACCGTATAGAATCCCGTCAGGGCAACTGTTGCGATGCCGATTATGAAAAGGACTGGGGTTCCAGAGACTAGCGCCGATTCAAGGATGAGGTCCTTGCTCCAGAAGCCGCCGAAGAGCAATGGGACGCCCATGAGAGACAGTGAGGCAAGGAGCATTGAGGCGAAAGTTATCGGCATCTTTTTCCTCATCCCCCCCATGTCTCTGAAAAACCTTGATTTGGCAGCATGGATGATCGCGCCAGCAGCGAGGAAGAGCGAAGCCTTGAATACAGCGTGGCTCATCAGATGCATCAGCCCCCCAGTGTACCCAAGATAGAACTCGGCCGCGGTTCCTGCGACCCCCATGGCCAGCATCATGTACCCGATCTGGCTTACAGTGGAGTAGGCTAAAACTTTCTTTAGCTCTGTTGATGCTAACGCCTCGGTTGCCGCAACGAATGAGGTTATTGCTCCAATCCAGGCGACCGCTTGGAAGAAATATATGATCTCCGCTGAGTGCGTCATTGCGATGTAGAAGATCGGGAAGATCCTGGCGACGAGATAGACCCCCGCCTTTACCATTGTCGCGGCGTGGATCAGCGCGCTGACGGGGCTTGGCCCAGCCATTGCGTCGGGTAGCCACTCCATCAACGGTAGCTGGGCCGATTTCCCGATCGCTCCGAAAAATATCAAAAGAGCCGCAGGCAGCAGCAGGTAACCTAAGGAGCCGGGAATCGCCCTCACGCTCTCCTGCATGTCTAAAAAGTTGACCGAACCAAGAGCTAAAGAGAGGAGGAATATGCCCAGAAGCATCACGACGTCCCCGAAGCGGGTCATCACAAAGGCCTTCATTCCGGCGTGAGATGGCGGATAGGCCTCACTCCCTTCCCCTACCCATGACTTAAGCCAGTCTTTTTTCGAGTCTCGGTTCCAAAAACCTATTAGGGCATAGCTGCAAAGGCCCACGCCCTCCCAGCCGAACATCATCTGGATAAAGTTGTCCGAGAGCGAGAGCAGCAGCATGTTCCCTATGAAGAGGTTCATGAAGAACCAGTACCTTGTCATCGAGGGATCGCCTTCCATATATTTTATGGAATAGATCATGATGAGCAGGCTTATCGGCGCAACAACGTTGGCGATTATGATGCTCAAGGGATCGATGAGTACCCCCATCTGTATATTGCCGATTGGTGATTGGGGCAGTTCCAGCCACGGGAACCTGAGATCTATGGGCAACGTGGCAGATCTCAGCCAAGGGATCATCATCAATGCAAAGAGGGATGCTGCAGCGCTCAGAGATACCGCATACAAGTCCCTGATTCTATTGCCGAATTTTGAGGCTATTGGGGTCAGCGCTGAGCCAAAGAGCGGCACAGCCCAACAGAGTATTGCAGGATAGTAGTTGATCCATGTGTCCATTTTATTCACCCCAGCAGCGCGTTAGCTACGCTGTTCATTATTTCGAGGAAGTATGGCAATGCAAGAGTGACTGCTACGCAGAGGACGGCCAATACAAGGACCGGGACTAGCATCAGCGGCCCTGCCTCTTTTGCGCCATCCGCTTTCACGGGCTTGAAGGAGATCCTCTGGATCAGCCAAATATAGTATGCAGCTGAGAATAGGCTGTTCAAGATCATGATCACTGCAACGGCCATCATGAGTGGAGCGCTGGACATGTAGAGAAGGGACAGTATGATTATCAGCTTTGACCAGAATCCCGCCAGCGGAGGGATCCCTCCCAGAGACAAGGCGCCTAAAGAGAAAGATGCCCCCGAGTATGGCATCCTCTTAGAAATGCCTTCAAGGTCCACGATGTCTCTGGACTTGATCTCATGGATGAAATTTCCAGAGGCGAGGAAGAGGAGACCCTTCCCAATGGCATGATTCAAGATGTGGAAAGCACCGCCCGCGAGCGCCAGATATGCAACATAAATGTCAGCTGGCGAGTGGTATGCTACATAGGCAGCTACGCCAGCGGCTGTGATGATTATACCGACATTTGCAATACTGCTGAACGCAAGAAAGCGCTTTATGTCCCTTTGAGGGAAGACCAGGAGGTTGGCAACCGTCATAGTAGCGACCCCGAGTATCAATAGCATCGTTCCAAAATCATATCGCGCTGGGCCCAGAACGATGAAGAGCACCCTGAGGATAGAGTATGCCCCTGCCTTGATCACGACGCCAGAGAGGAGGGCGCTGATCGGGCTTGGGGCAGCGGGGTGGGCATCCGGAAGCCAGCTGTGGAAGGGGAAGATTGCCGCGGTGACGCCGAAGCCGGAGATTATCATAGCAATCGAAAAATACCCCTCGACCGTCCAAGACGACGGCATCCTCGATGCGATCTCAGCTATGTTCAAGGTACCTGTCATCCCGTAGAGGATCGAGATCCCATAAAGAGCTATCAAGGACCCGATCGTGCTCATGACAAGATATTTGAAGCCGGCTTCGATCGGCTCCCAACGATCCTTCCTGAATGCGACAAGGGCATAGGAAGCTATGCACATCAGTTCCCAGAAGACGAAGAGCGTGAAGAGGTCGCCTGAGATCGCCACCCCTGTCAAGCCTGAAATCAGGAGCAGGAGCAGGGCGTAATATTTCTCGAGGCCGCTGTCCTCGCTCATGTATTTCAGCGAATACAGCGTGACAATGATTCCCATTAGCACAAATAGCGAGACCATAAAGAGGGAGAAGGAATCAGCACAGAGCACTACGCCCAATGGCGGGGGATAGCCTTCGATCCAGTACGATGAAGGGATCAGCCCCACTGTCTGGAAGAGAGCGAATGCCATGAAGGAAAGCGAGGCTATTGCGAAAGCCCCGAATAGCGAGCCCCTTTCTTTTACGACTGATGAGATGGCAACTATTCCAGCTGCCCCGACAATCGGGAAAAGCACCAGATCGAAGAGGCCCAAAGCTACCACCTCAGCCTCCTCAGCTTGCGCGCGTCAGAGCTGCCCGTCTGTTTGAAGGCATTCATGACGAAGGCGAGCGCAAAGGCAGCAATCGCAGCCCCTATAGCGATGGAGACGAGGACTACAGACGACGCCAATGGATCGCTTTGCTGGCCGTCCCAAGCGAGCGAGATGAAGTTGAGGTTGACGCCGGCGCAGATTATCTCTATCCCGATGATGATCTTTATCATGTTGTGCTTTGTGGCTATGCAGTAAATGCCAATGAGGATGAGGGCCATGGCTGTCGCTGAGTAGATCATCAGAGCCTTTCCTCCTCGAATTGCCCTTCATCAGCTGGCTCCACAGGGGCGCGCTCTTCAGGAACCTCCCTTGTCGATTCTCGGAACATCGATGATATTGCGATGGTGGCAGCAAGCACAATCGTGCCCTGTATGAGGAGGTCGATCCCTCGGAAGGTCCAAATGAATTCTGGGCTCTCTGAGAATGGCGGCGCATCTGGATGTGGAGGGGAGAGCCCGAATATGGAGGGCAGGAAAGATGCCATTGTAGCAAACAGGGCGAGCAGAATGATCGCTGCTGAGGCGCGCTCTGCAATCTCACGCTTTCCCTTCATCAGGACCTCCTCCTCTTTTGAATCACGTGAAGCAGCGCAAGGAAGAGCACGGTCACGGCCCCGGCGTTCACTGCTAGCTGGAAGGCAGAAACGTAGGGGGCCCCGAGCATGTAGAATGCTATTGCGATTGCGATGCTCATTATTGAGAACGATATCGCTGTACGCACGAGGTCCCTCACCTCAATCGCCACGATCGCAGATGCGATTATGAGTAAAGAGATCGCATATTCAAGCAGCTCTGGATATGGCAAGCCCGTCACCTTACCTCCATCGTTTTCCTGTCGTATGATGCGTTCTCGAAATCCTTCGTGAATGATATGGCTTTTGTCGGGCAGCTCTCTTTGCATTGGCCGCAGAACATGCACCTGTCAAGGTAGAAAACTGGGCGCTTCCCTTTCTGGTCCGTAATGATGATTATCGCGCTGCTGGGACAATCTTTCTCGCAGATAGTGCACCCGATGCATGCCTCGCGCTTCAGCGCCATCTTCCCCCTGTACCCATCAGGAATCTGGAGTGAGTCTTTCCCGCCCAGCGGATACCTTAAGGTTGCCTTAGGCTTGAGCAGACTCCTGCAGGCTTCCAAAAAGATGGACATCAGATGAGCCTCCAAATCAATGTCAGCGCCACTTGCAGGAATGAGAGGGGTATCAGGTATCGCCAAGCAAATGCGACCATTTGATCTATCCTCACCCTCGCGAATATGCCCCTGATTATCGTCAATATCAGCAGTATTGCTACAGTTTTCAGAAGGAAGTAAACCGGGAAGGCTATGCCCTCAGCCCATTGGGGGGGCAATCCCAAGGGCCCTCCAAGATAGAGCGTTGCTGCAAGTGCGGACATGAAGACAAGCTCGAGGTTCCTTGCCATGCGTATGAGAGCCAACTTCCTGCCAGAATATTCAGTCATCCATCCTGCAACAATCTCCTGCTCAGCGTCTGGGATATCAAAAGGGATCCTCTCCAGTTCAGCTTGTATCGCCACGAGGAATATTGCGAAACCTAGAAGTTGGGGACCAAGAATGTTCCACCCGTGAGATGCCTGCCAAGATACGATGGCAGAGATCTCAATCGATCCGCTTGCGATGCAGCACCCAGCAATTGAGAGCATCAGCGGTATCTCGAAGCCGAGCAAGAGGAGGACGGCGCGCTCTGCGCCAAGCAATGGATACGGGCTCATTGATGAAAACCCCGCCAAGAAGATCAAGATGCAGAAAAGCGTCATCGCTGCTATGGCAAAGATCACATCCCCGGTGAAGGAGACCACCCCTGATTCTCCTGCCACTGGCAGTATGAGCATGACAGTGAGCATCAGGGCGCACATCAGCAGCGGGACGGAATTAAATATCTTTTTATCGCTGTATTTTGGCGTTAGATCCTCTTTTTTCATGAGCTTTATGAAGTCGGCGATTGGCTGGAGCAAACCCAACGGCCCTGTGTAAAGCGGGCCAATCCTCCTCTGCATCCCTGCGTACAACTTTCGATCCATCCACTCGAAAAGGAAAGACAGGAGTATGAAGAAAAGGAAGCCAGGGAATATGAAGAGTTGGAAGGTGGATGAGAGAACGTCCAACGCGTGTGCCTCCTTTACTATGATTTGACGACCTCGGTTCTTGAAGTGCAGCTGAAGCAGGGATCTATGGATGCCAATATTACCGGGACGTCAGCGACGTTCACGACGTATTTCCCTTTCGACCTAAGCATCTCCCTCAGGGGCGCGAGGTTGGAGAAGGTCGGGGTCTTCACCTTGTAGCGGTACGGCTTGTCGCTCCCGTCTGCCCTTAGAAAATGGACCAGCTCCCCCCTCGGCGCCTCTACCCTCGTTAGGAAGTCCCCAGCAGGCACTCTTCTTGGGAGGCGCTGGAGGAGTGGGCCGGAAGGCAATTTTTCTATGCAATACCTTATCATGTTTATGGACTCCAGCGTCTCATCAAGCCGGACGATGATCCGTGAGAAGGCGTCGCATCCCTCGTTTGTCACTACCTTGAACGGCACTAGGCTGTGAGCCGCGTAGGGGTCGTCCGCCCTTGCGTCCATGTCCACGCCAGAGGCGCGTAGTGTTGGTCCGACAGCATTCAGTTGGATGGCGGCATCTCTCCTGAGGATGCCTATGCCCATTGTCCTTTTCATGACCGTCCTTTCAGAAAGGACGACCTTTTTGTAGAATTTCACCCTTTCTTCAAGCTTGTCCATGCCTTTTTTCATCTTGTTTGCGACTTCAGGCGTCATGTCCCTCTTGACGCCCCCGATAGCATTGTAGGACGTGGTTATTCTGTTGCCAGCGAATTCCTCCATTAGGTCGAGCGATATCTCGCGGTCAAGCCAGATATACATGAAGAATGTGTCGAACCCAATCTCGTGCGCAGCAACCCCCAACCAAAGAAGGTGGCTCTGGATCCGCTCGAGCTCTTCGGCAATGACCCTGAGGTATTTTGCTCGCTCTGGGATCTCCTTCCCATGGAGGCCCTCGACGCATTGACAGAAGGACAGGGTATGGGCAATGTTGCATATGCCGCAGATCCGCTCGATCAGGTAGAGATCTTGGACATAAGTCCTGTATTCAGCAGCCTTCTCCATGCCCCTATGGTTGTAGCTGACGTCAAGTGCCACATCTACAACGTGCTCCCCTTCTACTTTTAGGTCGAGGAGCACAGGCTCCTTGAGCGCTGGGTGCTGCGGGCCAAGAGGGAGGTTGAATATTCGCTCATAGCTCGATGACATGTTATGGCCTCCTCAATGGCGCAGGCGTCTCTGGTTGGAATGATTTCCTGAGCGGGAATACCCCCTTTGGCCAGTCTTCAGGGAGCATGAGCCTAGAAGAGTCTGGGCAGTTCCTGAATTCGACCCCGAAGAGGTCATGGATCTCCCTTTCATGGAAGGATGCTGGCGGCAGGATGTCCGAGACTGAGTCTATGGAGGGCGTCTGGGCAGGGAGGATCACTTTCACGGTCACTATCGCGCGCCTTCCGATCTGGAGCAGGAGTTCCAAGTTCTCGCCTGAATCGATGCAGGTCATTGCAGCGATGTGCGCGAAGCCTTTCTTTTGGAAGGTTTCCACAACGGAATGGTAGACTTCTGCCGAGACTGTGATTTGAGCCCTGCGCTCGCAGATCACCTTTGCATCGATTACCCCTTTAATGCCTTTCATTTCCATGACAATCGAATCTACGGAGGAATCCATCATTTTTCCTCCTTGATCTTTTTAACGAGCTTGGTTATGCCGTCGATTATTGCCTCTGGTTTAGGAGGGCAACCAGGCACATAAGCATCTACAGGCAGCAAGGAATCCAGGCCCGCATATACATTGTAACATGCGCCCTTGCCGCAGTTAGAGAAGACCCCGCCACTGATACAGCAACTGCCTACCGCAACCACGAATTTTGGCTCAGCCATCTGCTCGTAAACGCGTATGAGGCGATCCTTGACCTGCCTCGTGATGGGGCCTGTAACCATCAGGACATCGGCATGCCGTGGGCTCCCCTTCAGGAATATGCCAAACCGCTCAATGTCGTAGCGGGGAGTAAGCGTCGCCACGACTTCAATGTCGCAGCCATTGCAGGAGCCGGTATTGAAATGCAGCACCCAGGGGCTCCGCCCCATTGCCCAGCGCTGTACTCCCAAAGGTTCATCGCCTCCTCCTCAAGACTGGAAACGAATAAAGAGCGAGAGCTGCCAGCGCCAGGTAAGCCAATGGGAGGGCTGGGGATGGCGCATTATAGGAGAATATGAGCAATACGGCGATCACGTCGAGGACTAGGAAAGCGAATGCGAACTCGAAAATGTGTATGCTGACTGGTGTCCTCTCGGCGTCGCCCTTCTCCCCGCAAACATATGGCATTGCCTTCTCCTCATTCGGTCTCGTCCGTGGGTTGGCAATCAGGAACAGGGCGAGGACGGTCAGCAATGCCGCTATGAACGCAAACAAGGGATTGGAAAGCAGTTCTGCTAGCATATGGCACCGAATTTCAGCTGAAGCCTTTGGCATATATGTTTTTCTTATATAAACTATTTATAATGCCGATTAACTTAAAATATTGAAGCACTTTTCAAAAAAAGCGACTTTATTGAGATCGCTTGGGAGATAGGGGCAGATTCTCATTTCAGTATGCGGAAGTCCTGCAGATCGCTCTTGGGCGGCTCCCATTTGATGCTCAGGTTCTCCACGCTGCAGTTAGGCGGGCCGATCCTGAGCTCTTCGATCAGCCTCAGGAGGTTTGATTTTTCGCCTTCAGCCACGACCTCCACCGTCCCGTTGGGCTTGTTCTGGACATAGCCTGTGAGAGACAGCTTCCTTGCGGTCCTGAACGTGTAATACCTATAACCGACGCCTTGGACTACTCCTGAAACATTGATCCTGATTCTCGCGTTCAACGGGTGCGCCCCAATGAGTATCAATAACGCTCACTTAGTATAAATAAATTAACAGTGACTTATCAACCGCTACATTTAATATTGAAAACAGCCCAAGTCGAGTAGGTGCGTAGATCATCATGGTATCAGTGGCGCCAAGCGTGATCTCCGAGGGCGACGAGGCTTTACTGTACGTCAATGAGAAGAAGAGCTGGATAGTCAAGATAGAAAGCGGCAAAAAGTTCCATACGCATCGAGGCATAGTGGATCTCGGACAATTAATCGGGAAGCCATATGGTTCTGAGATCCAATCTACGATGGGGGCTTCGATGAAGGCACTTCCTGCAGACTACCTGGATCACCTTGAGAGGATAGCCAGGCGCACCCAGGTCATATATCCTAAGGATACTGCCCTTATCACGATGCTGGCGAACGTTAAGCCAGGATCCCGCGTCGTTGAATGCGGCACCGGCAGCGGCGCTCTGACGAGCTATTTGGCAACACACGTCGCCCCTTCGGGTAAAGTCTACACATACGAAGTTCGTGAAGATTTCCAGGACAATGCCAGAAGGAACCTTCAGAAGCTCAAGCTGCTTGATTACGTTGAGATGAAGCTTAAGGACATCGCTCTCGGGATCGACGAAGAAGGAGTGGACGCCGTTGTCCTTGATATGGCCACCCCTTGGCTCATAGTAGAGCATGCTTTCAAGGCCTTAAGGATGGGAGGGCGGCTTGTCTCATTCAGCCCCACAATCAATCAGGTCGAGAAAACGGTGGAAGGGCTTAGGCGAGCCGGTTTCGTGAACGTCAAGGCTTTAGAGCTCATAATGCGAACGTATAAGGTGAAGGCCAACGAAACGAGGCCAGACATGATCATGGTAGGGCATACGGGGTATATTGTTGCGGGAAGGAGATGTTGATATGGATGGTATAATTGAAACTCTGAAGATGGCTGAGGAGAGGGCTGACGAAGTGGAGGGCGAGGCACATGCGAAGGCTTCAATGCTCTTGAAGAAGGCTGAGGCCGAGAGCAAGAGGATCGAGGGCGAGGTGGAATCGAATGCCAAGGCCTCTGGCGAAGCGCTTCTCCAATCCAAGCTGGGCGCTGCGAGGGTCGAATCGGAGAGGATCCGCAATGCCGGTAAGAAAGATGCGAAGCTGCTCGAGGAAAGAGTGAGCAAGAATCTGGAAAAGTGCGTCCTTGAAACAACAGATGCAATAATTAAGATGGTAAAAGGCGAATGAGGGGGCTGGCTTTGACTGACGCTGTCTACGCCTCAGTAAAGGCATCTTCGAGGAAGGGGCAACTGCTAAGGGAGCAGGGCTACGCCGAGCTCGTTGCTCTCAAGAGCCTCAAGGATTTTACAGCTAGACTCAGGGAAAGGTACCCTAAACTCGCCGCGGTGAGCGGGTCTGAGATAAAGGAGGTAGAAGGGGCGCTCCTGAGTTCGTTCTCTGAAGAGGCTGACGAATTCTCAAAATTCTGCCCAGCTCTCGAGCCGGTGATTGGGCTTATTAAGCAAGAGAGCGACGAGGACGAAAGGGTCGAGGTGCTGAAATACGGGGCGGGCAATATTGATCTCGAAGCTATCCGGACGCTCCCCAAGAGGATCTCGAGGGAGGAGGCGCTCTCATTGCTCAAGAAGCAGGGGTATGGCGAGGAGGTAGAGGAGGGGTTGAGGTTGTACGGGAGGTTCAATATCCCCTCGCTGCTCAAAGCGGTATTCACGAAGCACAGGCTCTTGAGGCTGATCGATGCGGTTGCGCGGATTGGCATGGGCGAAGAGCTGAAGGGCTACCTAGATCTGAAAGTAGATTCCTACAATGCGACAACTCTCCTGAGGGCATTGAGGAATGAATTTGACCCTAAGGCGATAGAAGAGCTTCTGATCTATGGAGCCGGCGAGATCGGCAAAGAAAGATTGAGGGCGGCTGCCAGGTCTGGCAATGCGCAAAAGATGATGGCAGTTTTTGAGGGCATGGGGCTGGAGAAGGCAGAGGGGTTACGCGACATCGAGAGGAGTTACGAAAAAAGGATCTTCAAAAATCTTCGGCGCATCTATTACGCTGGCTACGTTGAGGCGGGATCAGTGATCGGCTATCTTGAGCTGAAGCTTACAGAGGTAAAGAACCTCATAAGGATAGCAAATGCGATAGAGAGGGGCATCGACCCCAAGAGGGCGCTCCAGGATTTTGCGGTATATTGATGGGGGACTGGACGGATTATTTCCTGATCGGAACCCCCAAGGACAGCTTGAAAGGCGAGAAACGCACCCCTCCGTCTTGGTAGAATTTGCTGAACCATTCGTAGAAGTGGAGCCTCAGGTCCTGCGCAAGCACCAATATGCCTTCCAAGAGGACTACGAAAAGGTTGCCCATTACTATCAAGATCCCTGAGAAGATCATGCCTGTGGGGCCACCTCCAACCATGCTTCCAAGCGTGTAAAAGATTGCAGTCAACTCAATGTGGGCGATCACCATTGCGAATATTCGGAGATAGGAGACGGTGTTCGAGGTGAAGCTTATCATTGACTCGAAGAGGTCGAACCCCATCTCACCCAAATGACCTAATCCCTCTTTCCTGCCGTGTTTGGCCATCGAGTAAATTGGGGATGCCAATAAAAGAAAGAGAAGGGGGGCAAGGATATAATAAATTGGGCCTCCGAACCACTGCATCAGCTGGAGTTTGGTGGTCCAGACAACATACATGAATGCCCAGTAGAGGGCGAGCTTTGGGATGTTGATGAGGGCTGCAGCTTCGTATTTTTTCTGAATGAAGTTGTTCACGATCGTGAGGGACAAGCCCAGCGATATCTGGCTGATTCCTACGAAGAGCGAGATCTTGAGGAGCTGCATCAAGTACGTCATGAATTCGCCTTCCTCATGAGGTATGTGGAGTGGCGCCTGGTAGGGGATGTAGTCTGCCAGCGGTTTACCGAATATCTCGCCATAGACAATCCCGCCAACCAGCGCCCCTGCGATCCCTGCGATCATCAAAACAAGACCGATTTTTTTCATCGATGTCACTTTTTTGAACATGAAGAAGCCTATGGCTGCGAGCGTGAGGCCATGTCCAAGGTCTCCGAACATCAGACCAAAAAACAGTGGGAAGGTGATCGCCAGGATAGGAGTCGGGTTCACCTCGTTGTAGGATGGCGTCCCATAAAGGTTTGTGATCGAATCGAATATCTTCATAAAGCGCGGATATCGGAACGAAACAGGGACACTTGATGAAGAATGCTCCTCTTTGGTGAACGGTATGACTCGCCCATCGACCCTCTCTGAGATTGAGGAGATCAGATCCGATGCCAAGTTCGAGGGCACATAGCCTTCAATGATTGCCCAATTCTTCTGGAGCGACGTCTTGTCTCTGATGCTGAGTACGGAATAGGAATCGGACAATACTGCCTCGATCGAGCGCAACTTCGGAAGATCCCTTGCCAATGAGGTGGAGCTCTCTGAGACCTGTGTTTCAATTTCTGTGAGGTCTTTCTCGTATGATCTCAAAAAAGACGGAAGATCCGAATAGTTTGAGGGAGCCCTGTCAAGCTGCTCTATGGGCCTATACTCAGCCTCCTCTGCAGCGCGAAGAGAATCCCTTTCGCTCTTACGATCACAGATGACGATCGATATTGTCGGGGCAGCTTCAACCACTATCGCTGAATCCCCAATCGCTTTTTTGAGTGCTTCTTTGTTGTCAGCAGGGCCCTGAAGGAATATCGCCTTGAAATGCTTCAGGGATCCTAGAGTGCTGAAATCTGCTTTTTTAGATAGTCCGTCGACAGCAGACTTCCAGATCTCCAATATAGGCCTGTACTTTGCGACCCTTTGCGACCTGATTTCCAATTCACGGAGCCTATTTTCATAAGAGGAGACTTCTGCATCGATGGAGGAAAGGAGGGACGGCCAATCACGATAGTTCTGCAGCGGGGTAACGGGATTGCTTTCCCCTTCAAAGTTTCTGCCGGTCAGGGATGTGGCTCTGTTAATGACGTCCCTGACCCTGTTTCCGAGCTCCTGTGCCTTCTCTGCGTACTCTGAGCTCGTTTGGCCATCTAGCTCTTTGATCGTTAGGTGGAAAGCGCCGTGTTTGTTGATTACTTCCATTACCTGCTCTGTCTCAGACTTCAAAAAAATTATGGAGGTGCGAGACATAGTGACTGGCCGAAGCATCTCAGAGCACCCAGTAAAAAATGAGGATTTACAGCCTCAGCCAGAGCAATATCGCGATTATGAGACCATAGATTGCCACTGCTTCGCATAACGTGACGACGAGGAAGGCCTTGAAGAAGGTCTCCGGCTTTTCTGCAAGCGACGAAATTGCAGCTGATCCGCTCTTGGCTAATGCATAACCCGCGCCGAGCCCTGCCAGCCCTACAGCCAGCGATGCGCCAAGGGCGTACATTGCAGTGTCGCTTTCCTGCGCGGGGCTCACTACAGCATCAGCCTGCATGGCTGCAGAAACGACTGAGATTGCAGATAAAGCGAACATCACCTGTATTGCGACAATGGCCAAGATCACAGATTGTCTCCTTGTTGCTTTCAATTTGAAGTTCATAGTCATTGCCTCTTATCTTGACGTAACTCTATAAATTTCATCCTTGCTTAAATCTATTTTCGAATTGATGCTTTTTTTCATCTCTTCAGCATCTCTCCTAATTGAATCTTTCTTTTCAGTGTATCTCCGTTTTATATCTGAAACAAGGTCTTCTTTCATGGTTTGGCACCTTTCATGCTGCGTCTCTCTATTAGGGACTTCACCTTTTTAACTCGGACGAATTCCTCCCGGTCGCGTTCCTCGAGTATACTTGAGATCAGCGAGACCGTCGAAGAGTACTGCGGTATCAGGAACTGTTCAAGGGCGTTTATCCGCCTTTGGGTTCGTTTAACTTCTTCGACCAATCTGACAAGTGCGGCCTCAAGCTCTGCCACTCTCACTATTATCGGTATTGATCTCTGGAACGACGCAAGCGCTTCATCTATGAAGACTGTAGGTTCAGCGATGTTGTATGAGAGGGTTTTCTTCATCGCTTTAACCTCTAGCGATGTTGTGGTGACCCCCATTATCTTCCTTTTGGACGCGCCTATCTCAAAGCTGAGCTGCGGGCTCTTCCCTGCAACAGCAATACCTGTCGTGCCGACGACTGATGCGGCATCGTCCAAATTTCGGTACGCTTCCCTGAGCGCAGAATTGAGCTCTGACCTGAGCTTTGACGCTTCGCCTATCCGCCTATTTATTTCAAGTAGAAGTATGTCCCGCTTCTCCTCCAGAAGGGTGTGTGCGCGCCTGAGGAAAGTGAGCGTCCTACGGAATTTGATGAGGTTCATTTTGGAGGGCGGGACCTTCAGAGACAATATGCACCCCTCATTCTCTGCTGTAGTATTGCTTTACGAAGTGGTCGGCTATCCTCGTCAGTTCGGCTTCGGGCAAAATCGAGAGCATCTTCCATGCAAGGCGCATTGTCGCTTCCAAATCGCGGTTCTCGTCAAACCTCTGGCTGAGGAACCGCTGCTCAAACGCATCCCCGAATTTGAGATAAGCCCGATCTTTTTCAGTCAGTCCCTCCTCACCGATGATTGCGCTCAGGGACCTCAGGTCCTGCGACCTTGCATATGCCGAGTAGAGCTGGCTCGCCACCGCCCCATGGTCTTCCCTGGTCTTTCCCTTCCCTATGCCATCTTTCATCAGTCTTGAAAGGCTCGGAAGTATGTTAATTGGGGGGTAAATCCCCCTCCTGTGGAGATCGCGATCCAGAACGATCTGCCCTTCGGTGATGTATCCCGTCAGGTCCGGTATTGGGTGGGTGATGTCGTCGTTTGGCATCGTGAGAACCGGCATCTGAGTGATGCTGCCTTTCTTCCCCTTTATCCTTCCTGCCCTCTCGTAGATCGATGCGAAATCGCTGTACATGTACCCTGGATAGCCTTTCCGGCTCGGGACCTCTTCCCTCGCTGCGCTGATCTCCCTGAGAGCTTCAGCATAGTTGGTCATGTCGGTGATTATCACCAATACATGCATGTCCCGCTCAAACGCCAGATACTCCGCAAAGGTAAGGGCGCTCCTGGGAGTGACTAGGCGTTCCACCGGCGGATCGTCAGCCAAGTTTAAAAAGATGGCAGAGCTCTTAAGCGCCCCTGATTCCTCGAAGCTCCTTTTGAAGAAGGCGGCCTCGTCGTGCTTTATCCCCATCGCAGCGAAGACAACAGCAAAGCTCGATTCCTCACCCGGTATTGTTGCCTGCCTCGCGACTTGCGTCGCAAGGAGGTTGTGCGGCAGCCCTGAGCCAGAAAAGATCGGGAGCTTCTGTCCTCTGACTAGGGTGTCCATGCCGTCGATTGCTGAGACGCCTGTCTGGATGAATTGGGTGGGGTAATCTCTTGAGAAAGGGTTCATTGGCAGCCCATTCACATCCCGATAGTCTTCGGTGAATGGAGGCGGGCCCCCGTCCATCGGTTCCCCGAGCCCGTTGAAGACTCGCCCTAGCATCTCCATTGATAGCGGTATCGTCAAAGGCCTGCCAAGGAATCTTACGGACGTCTGCGTCGTCGAGAGGCCGGTCGTCCCTTCGAATATCTCAACAGCTGCGATGTCTTTTGTGATCTCGAGTACTCGCCCTCTCCTGATTATCCCCCCTTCAGATCTTATCTCGACGAGCTCATTGAAGCCGACATTGGAGATTCCCTCGACGAATAGGAGGGGGCCGCTTATCCGCTGTATGCTGTTATATTCCATCGGCAACGCCATTATGATTTTTCCTCCGTTAAAGCATCGATTTCCTTAAGAAGCTTTGACATGAAATCGTCGATTATAGAGATCTTTTCGCTGGGCACGGACATCCTTAGCTTTGCCAATTCGGCCAGGGCTGGGAGCGACGATATCTTGGAGGCCGGCACGCCTGCTGCAATTGCCCTGTTGGCGCTCTCATGGAAAGCGAGTATTGACGTCAGCAGCTTGTACTGCTTTTCTGGCGAGGAGTATGTGTCTATCGGGTCGTACGCATTCTGCTGGAGGAAGCCCTCCCGGAGAAGGCGTGCGGTCTCCATTACAAGCTTCTCAGGCTCGGGGAGCGCCTCGGACCCAACAAGCCTGATGACCTCTTTCAGCTCGTCTTCCCTCTTCAGGATCTCCATGGCGCGTAGGGTCTTCTGCCTCCATTGCCCTCCCGTAAGAGGAGTCCACCAATGCTCCACATAATCGACGTACTCTGAGTAGCTCGTGAGCCAGTTGATTGCAGGATAGTGACGCTGGCTCGCTAGGGAGCTGTCGAGGGCCCAGAATGCCCTGACAAACCGTTTGGTATGGACTGTCACAGGCTCAGAGAAATCGCCTCCAGGGGGAGAGACCGCGCCGATAAGCGTCACTGAGCCGTATTCGCCATTAAGAGTCCTCACCCTCCCTGCCCGCTCGTAGAATTCACCGAGCCTTGATGAAAGGTAGGACGGGAAGCCCTCTTCTGCAGGCATCTCCTCAAGGCGGCCTGAAATCTCGCGGAGCGCCTCGGCCCAACGGCTTGTGGAATCTGCCATGATGGCAACATTGTAGCCCATGTCCCTGAAATATTCTGCAATTGTCACGCCGGTGTAGATGCTTGCCTCCCTTGCAGACACTGGCATGTTGCTCGTGTTTGCGATCAGGACGGTGCGCTCCATTAGCGGCCTCCCGCTCTTTGGATCTTTCCATTCCGGGAAGGTCAGGAGGACCTCCGTCATTTCATTCCCCCTCTCGCCGCACCCTATGTAGACGATTATCTCTGCGTCGGACCAAGCAGCGAGCTGGTGCGATGTGATTGTCTTCCCTGTCCCGAAGCCTCCAGGTATCGCAACCGCCCCTCCTTTGGCGACCGGGAAGAAGGTGTCAATTATCCTCTGGCCCGTTATTAGAGGATCTGATGGCTCGAGCCTTTCTTGGTAAGGCCTCGGCTCGCGCACCGGCCACCTCTGATACAGCTTAAGCTCCTCGATACCTGATGAGGTTTCGATCTCAGCGACCGTGTCCTCGATGAGGTAGTCGCCCTCTTTCGCGATGCTCTTTACCGTGCCGCTGAGGCGCGGCGGCACCATTATCTTGTGGAGGAAAAGCGGCGTTTCTTGGACGGTGCCCAAGACGGCCCCTCCCTGAACTTTCGAGCCTTTCTTTGCGACTGGGACGAAGTGCCACTTTGTCCCGCGCGACAGTGCGGGCGACTTGACTCCCCGCTTTATAAAGTCGCCGGTCATCTTCTGGATCACTTCTAGGGGGCGCTGGATCCCGTCGTATATGCCCATAAGCAGTCCCGGACCAAGCTCCACGGCCAAGGGGAGCCCAGATCCGGTCACCCGCTCGCCTGGCTTGAGCCCAACGGTATCCTCGTATACTTGGATCGTGGCCGTTTCTCCCTCGACTCGGACCACCTCCCCTATGAGCTCGGCTTCGCCTACCATAGTAAGCTCATGCATCTCAAGGCCAGCCACGCCCTCGGCTTGGACTACCGGCCCGCTGATCTTGCTGATCTTGCCTTGTATCGCCATGACACCCATCACCTAAAGAGATCTTGCGCTATCTTGCCCCGCAGCCTTTCCTTCTCGGATCGAATAATGCCGTCAATAGTCCTATCTATTCTGGACTTCCCATCTCTTGATATCATTATGAAACCGCCTATCCCTATGTCGAAGGGCTTTACAATCGCGCCCCCCAACGCCTTTTTCATTTTCTTGACATCCAGGCTTTCGATGTCTTCGGGCCTCATGAGAACCTCCCCAGCGTCGAAGGCGTTTGCTGTTTTCGCAAGGTCGCCAAGTAGGAGGGATTTGTACTCTTCAGACTTGGTGAATTCCCTGAGCCTCTCTTGGACACCTTCGAACACCTTTTCAACGTACGATTCCTTGAGTTTTAGGAGCTCCATCCTCATCTCTATCTCAGTTTTCGAAACCTCTTTCCTCGCCTCTATTTCTGCGATCTCTTCGTACGACGAGATTATCTCCTCAGCCTTCTTGATCGAATATCTCTCGGATTCTTCAAGGACGGCAATTGCCCTTGACAATGCCTCGTCAATCAACAGACCAGCCTTCTGCCTTTTCTCGTCGAAGAGGGATTCTATGAGCTTTTTCAAGCCTTTCATCTGCAGTCCATCGTCGTTGATCATATCTTTACCCCCATTATCCGGCTGACTGTTGCCTTGAGGTCGACCTCGGCAGCGGTGTGCCTCCCAGGGACCTCTATTATGACCGGCAGCTCCCTCTTCAGCTTGATGTTGTAAACCTCCTCTTTTACCTTGCTGGCATAGTCCTGATCGAGCAATATGATTGCGAGCCCATCCTTGGTTACAGAGACCTTCAGTGATTCGATGAGGCGCTCTGGCGAGTTTACTGCGATGGTATCGATTCCTGCTATACGATAGCCATCCACAAGTAAGGGATCGCCGATGAAGAGCATCCTCATCCAAATAACCCCAAATCATTCGGAGCCGCTATGGGCGCCTGCATCAATGAGTGCCTTTACCTTATTGAGCTTATCTACCAGTTTGTCATAGACATACACTGGCTCCACTATAAGTCCCAGATCCCTCATCGCCTGTATTCCTTCTTCGGAGTAGACGGGGGATTCGATCTTCACCGGCTCGTCGAAGGGATTCCCTATCACGTAATCTCGGCAGGGTATCCTGTATTTTCGCTCGCAGAGCCAACCACCAAGGTTAATCACATGTTTTGCCCGTATAGCTATTTTTGGCATTGCACACACCTCATATACTAACTGAGAGGATCATTGCCAGGACCCCCAGCGCGGAAAGGCCAATTGTCGTGGGATATATCTGCCTGAAGGTCAGTATTGGCGAGAATGCTACGAGGGCGGACATGGCGACAGGCAGGATCAGACTCAGAAGCATGTTCAGCAGCATCATCGACGGCGTGAATGGATCGAACGGGATGCCCAGGAATATCGTCACGAAGATGCTCGACAGCGCGAACATAAGAAGATTCCTCATTATGTAGTAGCTAGCTCTGAGGTTGGCTGCGTATTCCAAGACGCCTCCCTCGATCACGTCGATCTTTGCCTTTAGAATGCTGAATGGCTTCTCGTTCATGATCATGATAAACCCTAGGAAGTAAACGATTGCTGCCAATGCGCCAGGCAAGGTAAACAATATGGGGGAAGATGGGAGCGGTATCCCATACCAAGGCGCTGAGTGGTACCCAGCATTCTGCACTAGGATGACGTTGCTGAGCATTACGCTCCTGGCTGCGACGAATGGTACAATCAGGGCGAGGTACAGGGGGATTGACCCTATTGCCATCATCTTTAGCGTCCTGTCAGCAGAGTGCTGCTCTATGAACTCCCTCCTTATGCCGACCCACTTCGATCCCTTCGCCAGGTCTGGCACTGGCATCGTGGCTGAGAGTATGGATTGGGACTGCGATCCCATGAACACATAGAGCACTTCTTCGAGCTTCAGAAGACCAGCTATCCCGAGGATGCTGCCCCAGCCCAATACGCTCCACCAATACGGAGTGGTGAAGAGGAAGAGGAATGCCACTATCGCTATACCGAAGTAAACAAGAGATTTGTAGAACCTGGGCATCTGAGCTATCGGCTCGGTTTTTGACTTGTACATGAACTTGAGTACTGACCACCATCCAGGCGTGAGTATGGGCGGTCCAATCCTCTGCTGTATCCGCGCCTGCACCTTCCTCTCTATTCCAGGCAGAATCAACGAGTAGGCTATACCAACAGCGATGGCAATAATAGAGGACGCTATGAGTCCGGCTGTAAAGACGAGCGTGGTGTTTAGGTCAGACAATCTCAACGCCTCCATCCGTACTTGTTTACGATCTCGTATTCGGTCATGAATCTGCTCCTCTTTGTCTGATTGTCAACGAGCTCAGTCCTTGTGCAGCAGGTAAGGCATGGGTCGCAGCTTGCGATGGTCAGGATCGCCTCAGTCACGTGGTCCCCTATGCACGCCTGCTCCATTGCGGCCAAGTTGGTTATGGTTGGGGTCCTTATCTTGTAGTTGCGGACCAGCCCCTGCTGGTCAAGGGAGTACGAGTGCATTAGTTCTCCCCTGTAAGTTTCATCGTAAGCCTCAGTGTACTTCATCTCCTTTGCGGTCCAGTCCCTGTTCGCAACAGGCCCCTCTGGGAGGTTCTTCACAGCCTGCCTTATTATCTTCAAGCATTCTAGTACTTCGAGCGCCCTGGCGACCACTCTGGTTTTCGTGTCCCCTTCAGGGAGCACAATCACATTGAAGTCGAACGGCTTATACTCCTTCATCGTCTTCCTCAGGTCGTAGTCCCATCCAGACGCCCTTCCTGTTGGTCCCGTTGCGTGCCATTTGATGGCCTCGTCCTTTGTCATGAACCCTATGCCCTCCAGCCTTGACATTACCACTGGGTCCTCTACCGCCCTTCTCACATAGTCAGCATACTTGACCTCGAACTGATCGCAGCGCTCAAGAATCACCTTCTTGAGGGCTTCTGTCAGGTCCGCCCTGGGCCTTATCCCGCCTATTATCGGTACAGACGGCATTACGCGGTTCCCTCCGAGATATTGGAGGAGGTCCATGAAGCTCTCTCTGAGCAGGAATGACCTCATTGCGAACGTCTCATGGCCCACCACCTCGAACGCATGGCCGAAGAATATCAAGTGGCTGGTTATGCGCTGGAACTCGTGGGTGAGCACTCTTATGTAATCCGCCCTCTCAGGCACATGGATCCCCAAACCACCTTCAATTACGCGCACTGCGTTCCAGGCGTGCACGTGTGAGCAGATTCCGCATACCCGTTCCGCAATCAAGAGCGCCTTCTCCACCGGTAAGCCGTCAAATAGCTTCTCGATACCACGATACGCCATATTTATGTTGATCTCGCAGTCTTCGACGATCTCGTCATTTACGAAGAGACGTATCCTGTAAGGCTCTATTAGCGCAGGGTGCACTGGCCCGAACGAGAGCTCTTTCTCGATTACTTTCTCTGCGTCTTTATTTTGAGTTGATTTTTGATCCATTGCTGATGTCATCTTATGGTGCCCCCATCAATTTAGGCAAGCCCTTCACGGCTCCCGCAATAATGTCCTCTGGCCTGGGCGCGCAACCAGGGACTTTGACGTCAACGGGAATGACGGTCTCCACCGGAGCCCAAATCTCCTTGTTCTCTCCGATGTCGCCCACAAGGTTCTTGTAGACGTTTCCATTCACAGCGCAGGCGCCTACTGCCAAGACCGCCTTTGGATCGGGTATAAGCGAATATATCTTCTTAAGCGGCTCTACCATCTGCCATGTAACTACCCCAGAAACTATCAGCACATCTGCTTCCCTTGGGTTCCAAGTGAGCAGTATGCCGTATTGCTCAAGGTCGTAGCGCGGGGACAGCAGCGCATTTACAACCTCAATGTCGCAGCCGTTGCAGCCACCAGAGTAGAATAGCATCACGTGTATGGCGTTCTTTCTCGATGTTGATTTAAGCGTCATTTCTTCTCCCCCTTTATCAGCGATATGCTTTCCACTGGGATCAGCTCGCGCAGTGCTTCGATCGTCTCAGGAGGTGCTCTGATTGGCTTCTTGAGTACCTCTGCGAGGGTCATCCTGGGCATGCCCACATCCCTTGCGTGGATCGGGGCAGCCTCACCGAAGACAGAGTATATAGGGCAGGTGTCATGGCAGTTAAGGCAAAAGATGCACTTCAAAAGGTCAATCCTAGGGACCTGATCCTTTGTATAGCCCTCAATTATCTCCACAGGCTTCTCGAGCTTGACCATTGTGATCGCGTCAGTGGGGCAGACGTTGTAGCACCCCGCGCAGCCTATGCACATCTCGTCGAGGACAGTCGGCGTCGGTGGCACCGATAGTGTGAGTATCTTGTTCCTCATATCGATGCTCGTCGCCCTGTCTCCTTTGGCGAGGACCCTTACGATGTTCTTGTATGCACCGGTCAGCATTATCCTAAGGAAAGTTATCATGGGAACACCACCGTATCTTCAGCTCTACCGTAGACATCTTTTGAGCTGTAAACCTTGAAGACTTTGATGCATTCAGTCGGGCAGGTGAATGCGCATGCGCCACACCCGATGCACTTCTTTGTGTCGATATAAGCAAGACCATCCTTCAGTGATGGGGCGTGATCACCCTTCAGAGTTAATTTGCAAGCGTCGACGCAGAGGCCGCAGCCGATGCAGAGGTTCTGGTTTATTGATATCGCGTGCTTCTGAAGCTTTCTCTCGGGCAGGCTGCACCTTATTGGAATGGCGTTCACGGGGCAGTCGGACGCGCATATCTCGCAGAGTATGCACTTCGTGAGGTCCACGACAGGCTTTGTCTGGGTTATTGGGTTGAAGCGGATTGCATCCGTCGGGCAAACCTTGCTGCAAGTGCCACACCTTATGCACGAATCTTCGATCTTCCCATCCCATGAGAGTGGCTTAATCGAGAGAGCGCCGACGGGGCATGATTTCACGCACCTCCCGCACATGACGCAATACCCTTCGGGGTACCGATCTTTGAGCTTCATTGTCATCGGGGGGCAGACTCGGACGCACTCACCGCAGAGGATGCATAGCTCTGGGTTGAGTATTACCCTCCCTGTCTGGAAGAGGAGGGCGTTCGTTGGGCAGTGCCTCACGCACAAGGAGCAGAGCGAGCAATTTATTATAGACGCTCCGGCATCTCCCTTCTTTATCTTGAGCTTGCCATTGTCCATCTGGATGGCATGTGTCGGGCACTGCTCATAGCATTCCATGCACATGACGCAGTTGATCTTGATTTTCCTCTCAGAGTAGGACTGCATCTTCGTGTAATATTGCCCTATCTCCTCAGGCTTTATCTTACCCTCGAATGAATCTATCGCCTTGACCGGGCAGACTTCAGCGCAAAGGTTGCAGTGTGTGCAGAGGCCCTCGGTCTCCGTCTTGAACTTGATCGCGGAGCTCGGACAGACATTCTTGCACTTGCCGCAGAGCATGCACTTGGACATGTCGCGGTAGATCTTTCTCTTGCTCACCTTTTGGCTTGCATGAGCCAAAGCCTGTGTTTGGGCAGCTTGGGCTGTCATTTCGGAACCTCCGCCTTAACCTCGACTTTTTTGCCCTCGAGCAATGCCTTCAGTTTTTCGGGAGTTGCGATCTCTAGAAGGGCCTGATATTCGATCGGGGGCTTCAAATAATTCAGTGCGTCAATCCTTGCATTCTCTGGGCAAACCTTGACGCATAGGCCGCATCTGACGCATATTCCCTTCACCCTGTCCTGTACGATCTTTGCAAAGTCGAACGGGCAATGCTTAACGCACATCCCGCATAGGGTGCATCTCTTGCGGTCGACATAGTAACCGCCAAACTTGTTCTTCCGTATGGCTGTTGTCGGGCAGACCGAGGCGCATATGCCGCAGGTTGTGCAGCTGAACGGAAGATCCTCAGGGTGCTTGATACAATCTGTCGGGCAGATCTCCCAGCATTTTCCGCATTTGTTGCAAGCGCTCGTTGTGAAGTACATTCATTTCCCTCCCTTGAACATCTTCCCTATCAAGAGCCCGATTATCGCGCTGATGAACGGCATTGCGAGCCCGACGCCTTCAGTTATATGGCCGCCGACCAAGCTCCACGTGAAGAGTGGTGCTTCAAAGAGAAGGGCAGCGATAACGCTCAGGCCCAATAGCATTATTGTAGTCCTCTTGCTGATCTCGCCCTTGAACTGAGTTCCGAAGAGTATCCCCAACAGGAATGCTATCACGATCGGTGTGATCTCTCCAGCATAGATAGGGGAAAAGGTCAGTAGACCGCTCATTTTGGTGACCCCTCCTTGTCTTCAGACCACCCATACACGAACACGAGGAATATCAGCCCAAGAGCCCCTATGACATTGAACGCTTCTCCTATATTCATAAGTGGGACCAAGCCAGCACTCGATTCGAAAGTCCCTTCCTGGAGAACCAAGGCGAGCCTGAAGGGATCACCGAAGGCAGAGCGTATGGCTTCAGGGACTGCTGTGAACCCAGACATTCCGGACCAGAGATCTGCACCAACATTGTACTGCCAGTATCCAGTTGTTAGGTACCCTGGCAAGCCTAGAAGCGCGAATGCCGCCCACCCTATGCTGCCTAAGCCTATAAGGAACTTTTTGCCGAGCTGCAGGGGGTTCTTCTTCCCATATAGAGCTATTCCGAGGAGGTATGCTGAGCTTATGATTACTCCGCATTGGAAGCCGCCCCCTCCCGAAGTTGTGGCCGAGGTCACGACAAGTAGCCCGTAAGCGACCGCAAGCATCAGTACAGGCAGACCGAAGTACTTCAGGATCACTGAGATGGTGCCTGGTTTCACGTCAAGCTCCTTTTGAGGCGCAGGATCCTCCGTCTTTATGCCCTGAATGCGGACTATGCCCCTCCCGATCACAAGTACCGAGACTACAGCTCCTACATAGATCACGCCAGTCTCGATCAGGGTATCATATCCACGGTAGTCATAGACCCAAGACGCCAGATTGTTAGGGGCCTGATAAGGCGCGAGGACGTTGTACTCTGGGCTTATGCCCCTCGTGATATTCCCGCTCAGCTGAACGAACGATCCTATAACGCCTGCTGCGATTATAAGAAGCGCTATTGCTGCGATTATCCCTTTAGGCCCTCTAAGCTCTTTCATCTCCATTTCTTAAAGCCCCCACAAGGTAATTGCCATGATCACTGCAAAGTAGATAACAACCCAAAAGAGCACCCTGTTCAGGTCGCTGCTGTTCTCCCTCTCCATTGCAACAATTATGGGCGTGAAGTAAAGGAAGGCGGCCACGACCCCTATGACAAGAACGATGCCTAGCGGAATTGTGAATAGCCTGAAGAAGGCAGCCAACACCATGATGAAGACTAATGTCTGGAGCTCCCCAGACATGTAGCCGCTCATCGAGCTGCTGTAAGCCTTACCCCTATTGAATCCTAGGAGATAACGTTTTACTTTATCATAAAGGCTGTCTATGGAACCCATGGCATGCTCACCACTTTAATCGCAGCGTCATTAAGGAAGTCCGTCGCGAGCTGGGGGTACACCCCAATCAGAACTACGAGCACTATCAACACACCGAGCGAAAGGTACAAGACCTTCGGGACGGGTATCGAGCCTTGTCGTGACTGCGCCTGCTCGGTTTCAGGCGTGCTGTCAGCCTTGAGGAATATGCAGTAAATAGATTTGAAGAGCGCTATGAAGGTCGTGACGCTCACCATAAGTATAACTACAGCGACCTCGGGGAGGCCGCTCGCCAGGGAGGCCTGGATAAGGATTATCTCGCTCTGGAAGCCATTGAAAGGAGGGATGCCGGAGGCAGCAAAGGCGCCTACCACGGCTGCGAATGCCAGCCATGGCGCCTTTTTGGCCATGCCGCTGACGCTTTTTATCGAAGTTCCCTTCCCGTAGTAGTAGATGGCCTCGCAGCAGAGCAGGAGAATGCTCATGTAAAGGACGTCGTTTATGGCTTGGAACATGCCCCCGATTATTCCAGAGATGGTCCCAAGGGAGATGCCTACGGTCACGAGGCCGCTGTGGCTGATTATCAGGTAAGCGAGCGTCCACCTAAAGTCCGTCTGGAGAAGGGCCATCACGACTCCCACCATCATCGTTATGACGCTGATCCCCAACATGACTTCTTTAGCAAAAGGCAATGTGCCGAAGACCCTCAATATGATAAGCCCGATCGCGACGAGCATGAGCTTCGATTGCGTCTGGAGCATCACTGTAGCGTGCGGGAAAGACGCGCCATATACGTCAGACTTCAGCGGGTGTATGGGAGCGAGCCCGCCTGCATATATCCAAGAAAGTACGAGGAACCCGAAGGCCACGTATAGAATCCCCTGCATGCCCTGGATGTTGTTGATGTGCATCGAGACAATCGCGTCGGAGACGTTCGGGTATCCAGTTATTCCCAAAATGAGGGCAAGGGCAATCGCCAAGCCTGCCCCGCTTATTGCCGAGAAGAAAGTGTACTTCAGCGCTGCCTTCTGGCTTATGCTTTCCCCGGAGGCAGCAACCAGGCCCGCTACTAAGAGGCTCCCTATCTCTACAGCTATCCAAAGGTGATAAAAGTCATTCACCATTATTATGGCTGCTGAAGACATGTAGATGAGGAAGATGAGGCCTATATATGTGCCCATGTTCTTGCTCATCACTTTTGTTGATATCGCAACAACGAAGATGAGGAGGAGGGACATTACTGCTATCATTATCTGCTGCATGTACCCGAAATAAAGCTCAAGGGATAGGCGCCATGCGAATATCTGTACAGAATAAGTGTAGCCGCCGTTAAGGAGGACCGCTGGCTGCCCAGTGAACCAATGGTAGCCGTATGGGGATATGACGGCTATAGCGAAGAGGGCTAGAGAGGATAAGATCGCTACCACGCGGATTGCTTTAACTTTCCCATAGAGGAAGTTCACTACGATGGCTGTCAATATAGGTATTATTAACAGCAGAGGGATCGACCAGAGGTTCGTCACGGTCTCGGTCATTTCCGCTCCCCCTTCAGCACTTTGGATGCTTTGAGTGTCCCATACCGACGGTAGAGGACCATAGTCAAGGCGATAAGTATTGCGGTAGTGCTCACACCAATTACTATGTTGGTCAGGACGATCCCGGGCCCGAAGATGAGGGCAGCCTCGTTAGGGAAGTTGAGGTATGAGGAGCCGGGCTCAAGGATAGGCACAATACCGCCCTCGACGTAGCCGAGCGAGACTAGCGCCAGATTTACGCCGTCTGACAGGAGAGTAAAGGCGATTATCTTCTTTATGAGGTTGTCTAGGAACAGCATCCCTCCCAGCCCGATCACCACTAGGAGGCCTGCTGCGATGAAGCTGAGGAGCTGGAGGGTTAATTCGATCATTCTTCCTCATGCCTCCTTGTCTTGAAGATGGCAATTATTATAATACCTGGCAGGAGAACGGTGCCAACTATTGCTTGGGTCAGCCCAAGGTCAGGGGCTAACAACGCGTGGAATAGGAAGGCGAGTGCAACGCTCTCTGCCCCTGTGATGAATGCTGCCCTCAGCAGGTCTTTCTGGAGAAGCGCTGCGACAGCGCCAACAGTTATACCTACGACCATGACGTAGGAGATAACCATAAAAGCATCGATCATTTTTCGAGCCTCCTTTGGAAGTTGTAATAATACGCATTCGCAAGAGCATTGCCTACGAATGGGATGAACATGAAGAAGAAGAAGCCGACTGCAACGAGGTCTAGGCGGTATATCAGGATACCAGCGAAGATCATCACGAGCGAGGCGGTCGTGTCGACTACGCCGGTTATGTGGTTTCGGGCGTAGAATACGTTGGGGCCGTATTCCTCACCGAACCTCATGAGCCCTACAGATGCCGCAACCATTGGGATCACCCCTGCAAACATCACTCCCGCTGCGCCTATTTTCATGATTATGCTTGCGGCTTCTGCCAATCCAGAGCCGAGCAACACAAGGCCAGCCACAGAAACGAGGAATATCCCGAAAAGCACCAATACGAGCTTGCTGGGGTCAATTACGAACGAGCCTTTTCTGATGTTCCATGCAACGTACCCCATGATCAGCGCCGCATATATGAGCACGAAAAGCTCCTGAATCATCAGTCACCACTCCTGAAGAACCTTGCGAATATTATCGTGCCGAGGGCCCCGATGACCAACAAGGCTATTGCAGTGTCCCTAGCGAACCCCACATTGAAGAGCTCAGGCAATGAGATCAGGTACAGGCTGACGCCTGCAACCGTGGTGAAACAGCTGATCCCCATAAGGGAAGTCACGGCTTCGCCCTTGAGCGAGAGGCGAATGCATGCGAGCCCAGCCACCGAACATGCGACCATGAATATGAAAGAGCCCCAGAAGAAGGCGGCGTCTGCGAATTGGCTCAAGAAAGTTAGGTCTGTCATCTTCCCAGCCACCCCTCAACGTGAGGCTCCATAGGAATGATGTCATTCCTCTCCCTTGGAGATATAGTTCCTACGAAGAGCTTCTTGCCCTCCACATCAATGTCGATGATTACGGTCCCTGGCGTATAGGTGATGCTATTTGCCAAAAAGATCTGTGAGACGGGCTTCTCGAGAACAGTCTCTATTACATGTATGTAAGGGTCTATATCGCCATTCATGCACCTTTTCGTAACATCAATAATGGAGGCGAGGATCTCTCTGACAAGCCTGAGCCAATACCTAACTCCCCAAAGGAATCCCATACAAATCACCATACAACTTTCTTCAAGCCATCAATGAAGGCGCGCCCTGTGTCCATATAATAACCTTCATCGCCAGGAAAGATGTCGAGCACGATGCACCTTTCCTTGCCAGAACCGACCTGCACGACCATGTGGACGGTCCTTCCACCGACCTTCTTATGCAGGTGCATTATGCCGTTCTGTTGATCTTCCTTGACTATTGTGAAATTCGCCTTTGCTGCAACTTCTTTGGCCTTCAGGTAAAGGTCAGCGCCGTTGTTGTAAAACCTGGCGAATAGAGTCGGCATAGCATTTACACCGATGTCTCAATGCTCGAAATAAGAAAGTCAGGTGTTAATATCCTTTATTATATCGCCAATATCCTAAGCTAGCATTTGGTATTTAAGGTGCATTTTTGCTGCAGCAATTCGAGGGGGGCAATGACAGTCGTATTCGATGCAGCTGAGAACCAGAAAAGCCCAATTTATTTGGGGAGCCTGAGGGGGCCTCTATTGCCAAACCGACGCAGTTAAATGACGTCGGATCAAATCTAGAATTGGCGTACGGGATGAACGAGGGATGGTTAATTGAGAGTCGTTGCAGACTTGCACATCCACAGCCCCTTCAGCAGGGCAGTCAGCAAGGAGATGAGCTTCCGGAACATTGAGAAGGGAGCCCTGACGAAGGGTCTGGACGTAGTTGGCACAGGAGACATTACCCACCCCAGATGGCGCGAGATGATAAGGGAGGAGCTTGCAGAGGAAGATGGCCTCTATAGGCTAAAGGATGGCAAGATCAGGTTCATACTGACTGGCGAGGTCTGCACGACCTTTGAGCTCGAGGGCAAGAGCAAGAGAATCCACCACTTGACTGTATTGCCTTCTCTAGAAGCTGCTGACCAGCTCTGCGAGGTGTTGAGTAAGAGGGGAGACTTGGCCTCGGACGGGAGGCCTAACCTGAATATGACAGGCGCCGAGTTCGTTGAGGAGGTAGTCGAGCTGGGCGAGAGGTGCCTCGTTGTGCCAGCCCATATTTGGACGCCCTGGTTTTCGTTATTCGGCTCGAGGGGGGGAGTCGACAGGATAGAGGACTGCTACGAGGACATGACCCCGCACATATACGCAATAGAGACGGGACTCTCGTCCGACCCTCCAATGAACTGGAGGATCAGGGCTTTGGATCGAATGACTCTGATATCGAACAGCGACAGCCACAGCCCGAGCCCTTTAAGGATAGGCAGGGAGGCAAACATCATGGAGTTGGGGCGCCTTGACTATAATTCAATAGTCGATGCGGTAATGCATAGGAAAAAGGATGTTATGACTGTGGAAGTAGATCCGTCTTATGGCAAGTATCATTGGACTGGCCACAGGGCGTGTGGCGTCGTAGTCAAACCAGCTGATGCAATAAGAATGAAGGGGATATGCCCGGTCTGTGGCAAGAGGATGACGAAGGGGGTCGCGGAGAGGGTGGAGGAGCTTGCAGACAGGGAGGAAGGGGTCGTGCCCGAAGGGGCGCAGGATTACGTGAAGATACTGCCGCTGAGCGAGCTGATCTCGGCTGTCACGAACAGAGACGCTTTCTCTGGTGAGGTCCAGAGGCGATACTGGGAGATAATGAAAAAGTTCAGCAACGAGATGGAGGTCCTTCTAAAGGCCCCCCAAGACGTCCTACTCGATGCGTGCGGCGGCGAGCTCGCGGATATGATATTGATGTGCCGCCAAGGGAGGGTGCAGATCTCCCCTGGCTACGACGGGGTTTACGGCAAATTGCTGCACCGCGGCTTGGCGAGCGGCATTTAGCGTTTGCTGAAGGGCGGTCCAGTAAAGGTCAAATTTTTAAAGGGGGCGGATGAGCTAGAGGGTTATGGCGGTCGTGATCTTGGCGAGCCCGGTTGAAGGCTGTGCTCGGAACGATCAGTCTTGATCATGCCAACGAGGAGCTTGGAGGGATAATATTGCCCAAGGCACCAGAGAGGAAGGAATGGTCTGAAAGGTACAGCGAGTGGTTCCACAGAGTGATATCTGAGGTCCCAATCTACGACACGCGTTATCCTGTTAAAGGTACTGGCATCTGGACCCCGTTCGGATACAAATTGAGGAGGGCGGTGATCGAAACAATTAGGGATATGCTCGAGGAGACAGGGCATGAGGAGGTCCTTTTCCCGCTCCTGATCCCTGATTATATGCTGGGCAAGGAGGGCGAGCATGTGAAGGATTTTGAGGACGAGGTCTATTGGGTAACACGCGGCGGAAAAGATCCTTTGGACGTCAAGCTGGCCCTCAGGCCGACCAGCGAGACCGCGATCTACCCCATGTTCCAGCTCTGGATCAATGCGTATTCCGATCTCCCCTTGAAGATCTTCCAGATTGTAAACGTGTTCAGGTACGAGACGAAGGCCACGAAGCCGATGATCAGAGTGAGGGAAGTAAGCACGTTCAAGGAGGCCCACACTGCCCATGCTTCCAAGGAGGATGCCGAGTCTCAAGTTGAGAAGGGGGTCGAGATATACTCCAGGATATTCGAGGGTATGAAGATACCGTTCGTCAAGTCAGTGAGGCCGGAGTGGGACAAATTCCCGGGCGCAGAGTACACGGTCGCCTTTGACACGATCTTACCCGACAAAAAGGTGCTCCAAGTTGGGACGGTCCACTTCCTAGGCCAAGGGTTTGCTAAGGCTTTTGACATTAAATACATGAAGTCTGACGGGGGGTACGAGCATGTTTGGCAGACCTGCTATGGCATATCCGAGAGGGCAATAGCTGCCCTCATATCCCTACACGGTGACGACAGCGGATTGGTCCTTCCAAGCGCTTTCGCCCCAGTTCAGGCCTCGATCATACCCATAGTCTATAAGGGGAAAGAGGAAGAAGTGACGAAGAAATGCAAAGAGGCGGATTGCCTGCTCAAATCAAAGGGCATACGTTCAGTCGTGGATGACAGGAAGGACATCACGCCTGGCAACAAATACTTCACGTGGGAGTTGAGGGGGGCGCCCATCAGGATCGAGATAGGACCGCGCGATCTGGAGAACTCAACAGCAGTCCTGGTAAGGAGGGACACATTGGAGAAGACCACCATCCAGATGGAGGAATTGGTTGAAGGGGTACATAAAATGTTCAAGGAGATAGATTTGGCGCTTATGGAAAGGGCCGATCTGTGGTTCAAATCAAAGCTTACAAACGCTGAAGATGTCGAAGGCATAAAGTCAAATCTGGACAAGGTCGGGGGTATAGTGGAAGCGCCTTGGTGTGGCGCCAGGGGATGCGGAGAGGAGATGGAGGGGAAGCTGGACGGCAGGATACTCGGTACCCCTTATAAAGAAGCCCATGATGTTGGCGGCAAGAGGTGCGCCAACTGTGGTAGGGAGGCTTCGACCATCATAAGGATCGGACGATCATATTAGATGAAGAGGCGGAGCGCTTC
>Ga0101944_10001959_pt1 | contig 36836 bp, 30 predicted proteins | sample DewCreD2012metaG_FD_75245 | JGI IMG/M metagenome (GOLD analysis project Ga0101944, IMG submission 75245) | Hot spring sediment bacterial and archeal communities from British Columbia, Canada, to study Microbial Dark Matter (Phase II) - Dewar... ... | reverse complement strand
ACGCGGTTATTGCTATAGACTACCTGAAAACACCTAATAAGATGATAACAAAAATGCTCCAGCCGACTCCTGCCGGTGTGCCACGACTGCTCCCTGAACTAACTCAATGGGATAGCAGCAGCCGTGTTGATGTAATCGCTGAGCCTGATTTGTGCCATCCCGGGACTACACAGCGCACCGTGTTTATTGATGGGGAGGTGCCCTCGGCAATACTACCCCTCTCCGCAGTGTGGTCTCCTCATAACTGTATGATTCCGATTAAAAATACTCTGACAGCGTTACCTTATCATCTATTCTCACCTGCTGCGGTGCTATGTATTGGCGCCGGTGGGGGGTATGACGTGGTGATGGCCCGGCTTTTCGGCGTCCAGAAAATTGATGCGCTGGAACTTAATGAAGGCGTGCTTAATGCCGTAGAAAAATCCCGCGATTTCACCGGCGATATATATGACCAGCCGGGCGTGCGTGCGATACACGCTGAAGGCCGGCAGTTTGTTCGCAGTGCGCCAAAAGAATCTTATGATTTGGTTGTAATGGCTCTGGCACAATCACTTATTAGTAATCTCGCAGAGTATGCACTCTCGGAAAATTATCTTTATACCAGCGAAGCTTTTTGTGATTACCTGCGCGTTTTGCGACCCGGGGGTGCGCTCGCGGTAACATTAAACAAAAAGAAACTATTGCTTCGACTTGAGGTGACAGCACGTCAGGCGTTAAAAAAGTTGGGATATTCATCTGACGAATGTATCATTGCCTTAAGCAGCAAACGTGATTACCCGTACGATTATATGATTGTCGTAAAAAAAGGGTCTCTTACGATTCAAGAACGTTTAATGCTGGCCGAGCAGATAAACCGTCACGGCTATCAGGTTATAAACTCAGGCGCCTTGCTGTCTAAACCTTTCACGGTTACAACGTCTCAGCATGATGAAGACGAGGAGTGTCTGAAACCGGCAACAGATAATCGGCCTTTTTTCTTCCATATAACCCGCACCGCGCCCCCTGGTCTTGTTTTCCTGTTGTCAACTTCTGGAGCCCTGCTTGGGGTTTCATTTATCATGTTTGTTTCATTTAACACACGAAATCGCAATGCAGGGTTTTCTCTGGCAAAACAGGCAGCCTACTTTGTGTGTTTAGGCCTTGCATTCATGATGGTGGAAGTTCTGGTAATACAAAAGACCATTTTCATCATCGGCTTCCCCACCCTTAACTTAGCTGTAATTCTGACCGTTTTTTTGTTCGCAGCCGGTCTTGGTAGCAGGGTTGGCGGGGTTTTGTTACAGAATCATATTCAAAAAAATCTGTCACTGGTGGTGTTTATTCTGGGTATCAGCATTGCCAGTCTCATCCCCCTGCTCGACACACTCAAAAACTATACTGATACATTCTCTCTTATGGTTCGCTGCGTCATGGTTGGCGGCTTGCTTTTCCCCTTTGCGTTTCTTATGGGAATGCCTTTTCCATTAGGGATAAAACTCCTGTCAGGAAAAAACGTCCCACACGTACCGTGGGTATGGGGTATGAATGGCGTTGCGTCAATCGTTGGGTCAGTAATGGCGATTACGTTCGTTCTAAACCTGGGGTATCGAATGACGGCATTATTTCCGGCAGCATTATACTGTGCGGCTGCTGCGATTGCCTATCGGCTTGATGGAAAATAATCGTGCAACAATATTTACATTTACATTGAATATCCATTACCCTCCACAACCTAATGCCCGGGGTTTTTGCAAAAAAATTGCAATCCTGCTAACGGTGACGGCGCCGCCATCCCCATGCATGACCATGGGGTTCATGGAGACCCGGCGAACCGCAGGTATTTGCAGGGCCTATTAGTTCAAGAATTTCTTCTTCTGCATACGTGGTAATTTTCGGGGGTTCATAGATCGTCTTTTGCAGCGTGCCGCGTTCTTTGATGTGCTTTGTGTTCATGGCGTGCTTCCTTCTTATTGCGTTAATGTTAAAGTTTTGACGTTTTTTCCTTTAGCTGCAATGAGGAGCGTGCTTCTAAAAAGCGCAACAGCGCAGAATTAGGGCTTATGTCATGCTCCTCGATAATCGAGATTCGTCTATTCCGGGTAGTTTAGTTCAGTGACCAAGGGGTAATGACAGGACTCACCAGAATTAAAAAACTTTTTAGAGGGTCCTGATTACGATGTCACAACCAACGCTTCGATGAACAGAGGAACCGGTGGCGTCCGTATGGTTTTTACGGATAAGGTATGCTGTGCGGATTGATTTTTATCGCGAGTTTGTTAAGGACATATTAAAACAGTGTTAAAAGACATTGAAAAATAACGGCGCAGACATAGAAAATCTTTTGCCCCACGGAATTCATTAAATTTTTACTGACTCTTTATTTTAGCTTCATATTTTTAATGTAGAAATTTATAAAGAGCGCGATGTTGTGATCGGAATGTTCTGCGCAAGGAGAAATGGTCACGTAAAATGGGTATTGATGAATTGATAGGTTCGACTAACGGTGAAGGCGATGAAGGGAAATGAATTGCCCGATGTTTTAGGATTTCAGAAAATTAGCTGCAAAAACCCTCAATGCCAGAATCTTTTTAAAACGGTCTATTTCCTTAAAGGGTGGAGTCAGAAGACAGAAATAAATGACGACTCGATTCTTATCAAAGATGATAAGGGGCCATATTATACGTGTGCCAGGTGTGGATCAAAAAATTATGTTATGTTTCAGGGGGAAAAGATAATCCTCGAAAAAGTAATCCGCTTTGAATGCCCCAAAATCTCCCCTTGCTTCCTTTACGATGAGATTGAGAGAAATCAATAATGATGTGAGAGAGGGAAAAGGAACCGAAAGATATTTCCGCGCTGGCCCGCAATAATAAAACTTTAAATAGAAATATGATCTGATCTCAAATTCTCCTACATATAGGTATCATTTTTATGTGCGGCTACCTCGTCACTTTTATCTATACTGGGCTATTTTTCGTCTTGATTTTTTGGGTGTCGCTAAAATTTATTAATATTTTGGATGAAGAAGTCAAATATAAGCGCAATCATCTACCCCTCATCCCAAACATCCACCGTGGGCGGTGCATAGCTTCGGGTTCTATTGATCCCGCCATAGAGGCCGGTAAAGGTGGTGATATCCATCCCGAGAAGAAAGAGCGGATCTGCAGCTTTTACCCGGTCTAATTTTGACTTCTCCAGAAGCTCTTCATTAATAGATATGGCAACAATATTTCCCACAAAGTTCATCTGATTCTCATTGGGCCGAATAATCTGATTCAGCCGGCATTCAATGTGCTGGAAGCATTCCTCAATGCGCGGCGGTTTCACTGCAAGTGCCGGCAGCGGAGTGAGCCCGGCCTTTTCCAATTCATTAACGCCCTCATTATACAGAAGGCCGGTTTCTGCGACCTGCTCAAGCAGCGCCATGGACGCATAATTGATCACAAACTCTCCCGTTGCCTCAATATTGTGCGCAGTATGCCAGCGGCTGTTCACGCCGACCAGAATTTGCGGGTTGGATCCGGTGCTGAAGGGAAATACCAGGCCAAACGGCGCTGCATTCACACGTCCGTCTCTATCAACGGTCGTAATAATAGTTGTCTGGAAGGCTAGCACCACTTCGTCAAGGTCCCACAGAAACTCTGCTTTTATTTCTTTTTTCATAATAGTCTCCTCATGTTACCGCACGAGCACGCCAAGGACGCAGAGAAATAATTCTTTAAAGCTGTCAGCCCTCAGCTGCGAATTTTTTTAAATGCTTTACCAATTCGCCCATTAACCATTACTTTATTGCTTTTCTTGGTTTTTTCGCTTTAAATCTTTCATCTGCTTTTGTTACATATACCCGATTAACGGTTTTTGTGAGCCAGCCTATTCTTTTTGCCCGTTTAACATCAAATGCCGGGACATAGGGTTTTATGTCTAACAGCGGCGTCCCGTCCAGAATGTCCACGTCTTCTATCTCAAGCACATTCCCGGTTAAATTTAAAAGTTTAACAACTGATATGCCTATAGGATTGGGGCGCCGCGGGGCGCGTGTGGCAAACACACCATGTCTATTTTTGTCCAGAAACGGCCGCACTTTCAGGGAATACCCCTTTGAGCGATGAAAATGATAGAGCAGGATGATGTGCGAAAACCCAGCCAGGTCTTTTAGCCCTGCAGCATATTCAGGATTCAGGTCTATCGTTGCCTTGATACCCTGTGCCGCCGATGATTGAATGGGCATGCCTTTGGTATCTTTAAATGGCGAATGGATGACGCCTATGGATTTATAAGTTATTTTTTTCATTTTTTTTTAAGAATCACGGTGTGCGAACCCCCAGTCATGCCCCTCAGTGGTTCATTTCATTCCGCTCGCCGCGCTGCCGCTTTCTCGTAACGGGCATTTCGAAAGCCGAAATGTGCACTGGTAATTTATCCTTTCACTATAGGACGTCCTGTTAGGCCATCAAGAATTTCTATAAACCGTTTCTTTTTGGCATGCGCGATTCTCAGATCAGAGACATAGGCCTGCCAGTCCTTTGCTCGTCCCAATTTAATCATCAAGCGATTGATCTTGCGCAAGTATCGTGCTGCCACTGCATAATATTTGGGTTGAGTCAGACCTATCTGCGTTTCAGCAACTTTTTTCCAGATAGCTATTGAGCGTTCGGGATAGCTGTCCGCAAGAGCAACAGCAACACGGTCTTCCCAGGATTCGTTTCCCCACCAGCCAAATTCTTTTGTGGTATTTTTAACATCATACCAGCGAATGACATCCTCAAGTCGTTTTTCAGCGATGGCAATGTCAACGAGTGTTTTGGTTAACGGATATGTATTCCCGCAACGCTTGTCTGTGTCTATCGTTCCGGTGCGAAATAATGGCCAAGAAGGACTGTTATAGGGGAGTTTTCCCGCTTCAAGAAAATGCACGGCTGCAGCTCTGACCGCAGACAAGGCCTGGGCTTTTTCAGCCGCCTTTTGCAACGTCTGAAAACTATCAAGACCGGGATGTTGAAAAAAATCCTCAGCGCAAAGGGACGCAACATACAGCCAGTCACCGTTTTTTTTGCGCAGCTCCCGCAGCGTTTCCCGCAAGCCAGCGGCAATACCGGGCGACTTTTTCAGCGTTGCATTGATGCCCTTGAATATCCACTGCTCAGCCTCTTTGAAGCGTTGAGCCCTAACGAGAAAATTGACCAGACGTTGATAGCTTTCGGTTTTTTCTGCTTCCTGTTCACAGAGCGGGATGATTTCTTTTTTCCGCCCTGCTTTGTCCAGCGCGTGGATAACCCAATCGCTCAGACGGTCCCGATGGTATTTTTGTGAAAAGCAATCTTCAGTAGTTGTATGTTGAAAATTGTTCAGGCGCTCCATTAGTTTTTCCGCAAGATCATTCCAGGCGGCGGGTGAATGTTTTTGCTTCCAGAAAATTTCTGCCCCATGGCACAGTTCATATTCATCCTGCAATTCTGCATCTACTGCCCAGAGCAGCTTTTCAACGGGCGGCACAGATGATTGGGCAAGTGCCTTAAAGATTACCTCCATGCAGGAAGCGATTGCGCAGGATGTTTCCCCCTCATCATGGCTCATTGATGCCTGCTGGGTCCCGCGCTCCAGCAGTTCTTTGCCCAGGGCAACAACGGCATCTGCGTGGCCCTGGTCTAATAGTCCTTGCAATCGTTTCCTGAGACGGGAATAATCCGAAATAGAACCTTCAGTTTCCCCGCGGTTTGTCCAGCCAGGCTCGGAAGTCAGTTCGCGAATCTCCATTTGTATGGAACGCACCAGTTGTTTTATATTTCCTTCTGAAACATTTTGGCGATCCTGCAAATCTTCGCTAACTGAAGAGTAGCGTTGCGCCAAATCCTTTATGAGAGAAATAAGCTGCGCTTTGGTCTGCTTTTCCAGGAAGGACGATGCATCAAAAGTTTTTAGCTTCTCCTCAGAGCCGCATTGGCCTAAAATCTCATCATATTCTTCATCCCACGCCTGCTCTCCAACGCCGTTTTCCAGCAATTCAAAACGCCGGTCATTCGTTGCAACTGCGGGAACACGTATATTGTTTTTTAGGCGCTCAAGATATTCAAGCACAACTGCAACTGCATGTTTACAAGTGGCACCATACGGGCAGGTGCAGTTTGATACAAGCTTCCCTGCTTCACACGCCACTTCCGTAGCATACCGCTTTGACCCTTGCACCCATGCAACAAGAGCTCCATTGGGCTTCCGGGCTAAATCTTGCACGGCGCGACTTTTATGGTAACTCTTGCCGCGCGAAATAATTTTACTGCCAGCCCAGTCCTCTAAATCGCGCCAGGTCAATTTTTTAAACGGGTTACTCGCTGAACGGTTGCGCAGCATATCTTCTCCTAAGAAATAGCAGCTATCTTTTATCAGGGGAAAGATAATGGTTCTGAAAAAGTCTTTTTTCGAGCAGAAGATATGCTATAGTTTAGAAAACGTCAACGTTATTTATAAGGTGTCACATTATGCGGAGACAGAACAATGAAAAATGTATTGCTCTTTTCAATTATATTTGCAGTTATGGCTTCGAGCGCAGTCAGCACATTTGCTGAGCCCAACCAGCAAACCGCGAAAAGCGTTATCGGTTTGAAATTTCCTACCTTGATTGCCGAGTCGCTGGCAGGAGATACCGTCACGTTGCCGGATTCGGCAAAAGGGAAAGTGGCGTTGGTGGTGATGTCATTTAAGCGCGAATCCCAGAGTCAGAATGATTCCTGGTTGCTGCCGTTCGAGAAGGAGTTTGGCAAGCAGGAGGACTACTTTTTTTACGAAGTCCCCATGATCAGGAGACGTTTTGTTGTTATTGCACCGCTGATAGATAGCGGCATGCGGGCAGCAATTCCTAACGAAAAACATAAAAATGTTGTAACCTATTACGGAACTGTTGATCCCTATAAGCAGGCGCTCAAGATTGAAGATATCTATGTCGGGTATGCATATCTGCTGGATCGGGAAGGGATCATCCGCTGGCAGGGACAGGGCTTTGCGAAGTCGGAGGATATTAAAAGCCTGATAGAAACTGCACGGGAATTAGCAGGAAAAAGATAGAGGTAAAAGATGTTATATCTGTTTACAAAACGAGGGATGCTGCCAGGGCAGCCTCCCTCGTTTTTGGGTGAAATCCAGAAAAGCTATTGCAGGGGAATGACCTTCACACCATACATCCCCGACGGCAAAAACGCCCTGTCGCCTATGACGACGATGTTGCCGGGATAAAAATCAGTGCGGTAAAACGATTCAAGATCTGGTTCCAGTGGATTTGCCAGGGAATAAATAAGTACCCCGCCTGAATCAGCGTAGGTATAAATAAACAATTTGTTCTGAATAACATTAATGATGTCTGCGCCCTGGCCCTGGAGTTTCTGCGACGACGTGAATTGAATATTGTTTGGATCAGACAGGTTTGCAGTCACCAGTTGGGTGTCGTAGCGACAGCCGGTGTAATCAGCAGAGCAGGAACCATGGCTGATGGTATAATATGCTTTTTCATTGCTCACCACCACAGAGCCCAAAGCATAGTATTCATTATTGGTTGTTGTCGCCGGCAGGATAATTTCGCGGTCGCGCACATACGCTTTGTTCCCTTCCCGTTCAAGTATATTCAAGTACACCGTATTAACAGAGCTATTCGGGAAAGCGGCATACTGGTAATCAATAGTATAGATATATTTACCCTCAGCAGAAACGCCCGCAACATATCCCGGAATATTTATGCCTTCAGAAATCGTTGGATTATGTATATCGGTGCAATCAACTGTTTTAAAGAAACATTTATAATACTGAGACTGCCAAGAATCATTGCCATTAAAAATCGGCACCGCATACGACACATATGCACGCGAACCTACCCAGAGCATTCGGGTTGGCGTGCCGCTCGGTAAATCAATTTTTATGGTTGCCGCACAATTCAGATCTTCAGGTGCGGACGCATCCACTATTTTCATCACCACGGTGCAGGAAGGAATTGCCGGATTTTCAAAGCTATATTCATATCCTGAAAAAACCAGAGCGGTTTCGGATATCTTCTCCGCCTGAGACGGCCCAGCAGGGAAGAAATAATAGGGGCCGTCCCGGTATACCCAGGGATACGGATAATTATTCAGCCCGCTCATCTCAAGAGACCCGCGCGGGGTTATGTCAGATCCATCGTAGGACACTGCCTTGACAACAGTGATATTGCCTTTCGTCTCGTCATATCGGCATCCCGAGAGCAGAGTACAGTTCTGCATGGAAAAGAGAGCATCGTAATAGCCCGGGAGCGGCAGCGCTGTCAGTGGCTCGGGCGTATCGGGGTTGCTTAAAGGCACGACCGAGAGCGTGCTCTGTGCCTGGTCATATGTGGACCATCGGGTATCGGACGACAGCTCAAGCGCGAAATCCTGCGATAAACCGGCGAGGTCAATTGCGTTGCGCGCCAGCTCAAGGACCTTGATGATCTGCGGTTTGTCCCGGTTGCTGATATCAACCATCTGAAATGCTTCATTGGAGACAGTCATCACAGTGCTATCGTTGAACGGGAGCGCCTGCTCGATCCAGCCTGAATGTTCAATCAAGCCTCTTTTGGTAAGATGCCGCGCCGCAGGATCAAAATAGTAATCTATGAGCTGCGCGCCGGATATGGGCCGGTTATTGGTGTGCGACCATGAGCTGAAGGGAACCATAATGAGGTGGAGATCATCAAGCACTTTAAAGGCTTTATGCATATCATTCATTTCTGTGGGAACCCACCCGTAGCCTTCGCCAAAATTTACCCGCTCTACCAGAACCGGATTATCAAGATTTGCAATATCAAAGAGCGTTACTGAAAGGGCAGTCGTTCCCTCCGCGTCATCATGACCGAGTGTTACCAGATGATCAACCCGCGGTTCAATGTAATCAATCCAGCCCGTCATCTGAATTTCTGCGCGCTGGCGGGGCTGAGCCGGATTCGTCAGATCAATGGTAAACAGCGGATCTATGCGTTCATAGGTAACTGCATAGGCAGTGGTGCCGTCAAACCGCACCGACATCAGTGATTCCGGCCGATCAATCTGAAGCGTGAGTTTTGACACCGGCGTTACCGTTTCGAGATCTTCAATTTTGTAAATATAGAGGGAGGGGTACCCATTGCCCCAGGTTTGTTCAGGAGTGATTGCCCTGAAATAACCGTCGTAGAAATCCATCTGCCAGCGGTTGGACACCACGCCGGGCGCGCTGAAGGTGGCACCCTTTTTTATAATTCCAGTCACATCTGCAATGTCAATTATGGTTATATCGCTTGCGTCTTTCTGCACCCAGTTTCCGTCCCAATTGGCATATCCCGAGCGATACTGGGAAAGAAATATCTTGTCTGCGGTAACGTGCACATTATTCTCATAAAAGCCGCCGGTCACCGGGAATGACAATTCCTGAAGGATTTTAACCTGCGCGGGATCAGCCACTGATATTGAGGTAATGACGGTCTGATTCGCGGCGCCGGAGGGATCGTCGTAATAATAGTATGAATCGGTGTGTGATACTACATACAGAATGCTGCCAACAATCCGGGTATCAGTAATGAAGCCTTTGATATCAATTCCGCCCATAATCTCTGGGGCTTTAGTATTGCGCACATCCACTACCGAAATTCGGCTGCCCTGAAAGGATTCGGTTTCCGCTTTAAGCGGGCTGTACCAGCAGTGAAAATAGTTTGCAACCACCACATACGCGTTGCCGTCGCGCACATATAGTTCAACTGGATGTCCATAAATAGGTACCGTGGATAAAAGGGAAGGTCTGCTGCTGTCAGAAATATCAATAAGCTGCAGACCGCGATACTGATTGAGAACAAAAAGCGTCGTGCCATCGATCTTTACCATATCGCCTTCTTCAATTGCACGGGTATCTTTATCGCCATCTGTGTCAACCGGAACGGGATAGCCTTCAGGGCCGCCGCGATAGAACCAGCCGCTGCCGCGGGGAAACGCAGACACAAAATCACTCTGCCCTTGGTCGCGGGTAAAAATAGCCACAATGCGGTGATGGGAGTTAATGTTGCTGAAGGTGTAGGCAGAGAGGGGCCCCTTTGATACCCAGTCAACCCGGACATCTTTTATCCGGTATCCTTCGTGGGGCTGGATGGTAAACGTCTGGCTGCTTCCTGCGCCGGCCTTTATCCATCCTGCAGGGGAAATAGTCCCGTGCAGGCCGGCAACAGCCCTGATAATAAAGGTCTCCCGCGTTGCTGTTGGTGCGTCAGTCCACAAGGAAACTGACAGTATAATCACGAGCATTGAAAGAAAGTATTTCCTTCGGTAGGACATCATAGAATCCTCCCTGCAAGAGGTTTTTCACAAGGTTGTAATATTATTATAGGATAATTTTGCGTATTTACAAACTCAATAGTGTCCAACATAGGGGAGTGCCTCCCCTTGCGTTGCCTCAGGGCTTTTGCTCACACGCGCGCAATGACCAGTTCCTTTCATACACCCCTTGTAACGCTCATTGCGAATCCCGCAGCGCGGGACGTGGCGATCGCAACTGCCAAAACGTAAGCATACATAACGAGTTAATCTGCTATGGTGGACAAGACAGTTACAAACTAATAAAAAAAGGGAAAGAGCATACTAATAGCGTTACTGCGCACGCGCCAGAATTGCTCAAGAGAGGAATTTCATGATTTCTTCGCGGGTCAATCCTGCCTGTTCATGAAGTGAATCAAACGGTATCTCGGAGGCAACTTTTTTTTGCTCAGGTCTCATCACAGCCTTTTTTATGAGCAGCGGTTCAAAGAAAAACCCCTGTGCGAGCTCTGATTCCAGATACAGATAGCGGGTAATCGTGATGGGAATCGTTTCTTCTATCAGGGGTATAATGTCAAGGAATACGCTCGGACAGTCCGGCAGGACATACATAATGCCCGGTTTGAGCGAACGGTCAAACCATAATGCTGCCTGGTCTTTTTCCTGGGGGGTGCTGTTTTTGAGCATCCACTGCAGGTGGAGCAGCGAGCGATACAGCAGGCCCTCGTCAAACTGATTGACCGCTTCAATGATCTGCAGCCGTTTTTCCGCATCCGTGCCGACGAGAAATTCACCGGTATTCTCCGTCGGTTTCATGAGGCGGAGCCCATTGGCCAGGATGCCGGGATTGTTGAGCAGATGGGCAATCAAGCGGCTCTGCTCTACAAGATCCACTTTTTTAAAGGTAACAGTCTTCATGGCATATGCTGCGGTGTGAGGCTCTGAAATCTTTTTGTCCACGGGGCTGGCTGTGCGCTGGCAAGAAACAGTTTTTCAATGAAACCGGGTTCTTGAGCAGTTTCAGTAAGCCTGCGCTGAGCCATCAGGTTAAGCAGCAGATCGCCCACAGCATGAACTGCGCGCGCACCGGCAGCGTCTGGCGGCAGCGGCGCTTTACTGCTTATTGAACGGGTGAGTGTTTCATCCCAGGGAATACATCCATACCAGAACAGATCGATATTTAAAAATTCTGCGGCAACCTCCTGCAGCTTTTTGAAACCCTTCTGTGCCGCCTCCTGGTCGCCCAGGATTATGATGCCAATGTGTGCCAGCGGTGAGAACTGGTGGATTGTTTTTATAATGCTGTAGGTGTCAATCAACTGGGCAGGCTCCACCCCTGAAATTAAAATAATTTCATCTGCCGCCTTAAACAGGGCTTTCGCATTGGAGCTGAACCCCGTAGAGATATTAATAATAATGACATCAGCTTTCCGGCTGGCAGAGGTTATTTCATCAATAATCGGATTGTGTTCATCCGGCCAGGGGCACGACAACAGAGTTATATCTGTATCAACAGTAATGAGCTGAAATTCAGGAGCCGGTTTTTCGGCCGGCAGTTCAGCGTGTTGTCGGGCTGCCTTGATTGCGGATAGTTGCAGCGCCGCTAAATAATTCATACTGGCGAAACTGAGGTCGGCATTGAGCACCATCACCTGCCGCCCCCGGTTCAGGAAATCAACACAGAGGTTGAAGGCGAACATGGTATTGGCAAGAGAGGTGCGCGGTCCTGAAACAGCAATCGCAAAGGGTTTCGAGTGCTGATTTTCCCGGTCGGTCTTGACCGGCGCTACGGCAGCCGCAGTGTCCGGGATGAGAGTTGCTTCTGCAGCACTGCCTGGTCGCTCCGGGGAAGGAGTTTCATTGACTGAAATCGGCGGCTGGTTTTTTTCTGCTTCCGTGGATTTTTCGCGGGAGGGGGCTGCAGTATTTGACTTTTCTTTATCAATGCGGCGCGAGAGGAATAGATGGGCATAGTCCTGCAGAGTCCGACCAGGCTTTTTGTTTTCTTCCATCTCCCTCCCCTTTACGCAAGCCTGAAAAATTAATATAAGAAATTATAGAATAAGATAAAAAAATCAAATACTGCTGCGAAACTTATTTACCATTAATCAAAAAATTAGATAAAATAAAATTTAAATGCGTCTATATATACCCGAAAACCTAATTATTTGTCAAGAAAAAACAATATATTGTATTCGTGAACCAAAACATTTCAATATATTGGTATTATTGCCCTGTCTTCATTACGGGCTTTATTTTTAGACGATTCCTTCAATAGTTCATTGGCGGGGTTGAAACAGAATCTCGCGGTTTTTCTCTGCCGCGACACTGCGCACGTCCGCTGACATCACGACCCGGCACTGTGCGTATCTTCATGAATAACATTCTGGGAACGTCCGTTGTTTTCATTTATTGCATTTGCGACATTTTTTATTTACAATGGAAACCCATTGGGGATGGCATAATGCACAGAGAGGAGGGATGCCGTTATGGATACCTATGCGTATATTTTTGTTGAGGTAGCGCAGGGAAAATCGCGGGAGGTTTCCCAGTCAATTTCACAGATTGAAGGAGTCCAATCAGCACATATTGTAACTGGCCCCTACGATATCATTGTATTTGCCAGGGCTGCAGATATTCAGGGGCTCTGGGAGCTGATCATTGCTCGCATTCAAAACATACCCGGCGTGGTGCGCACCATCACTAATATTGTCGCTGAATAAATGGAGACGTTGCGCGTTAGCGTCCCGGATAAATTGCAAAAGGAGCGCCGATAAAGTGACACGCTATATGTTCATGGCGGTGTTTTTGGTGCTGACCGCAGTAGTGCCGGTGTATGCCGAGACCGAAGTTTTTCTTAATAAAGAAGAACAGCAGATTCTTATGCACATAGCGCGGGACACGCTGTCCCTGTATGTAAACAAACAGACTCTGCCCAATCTTGATCGGTATCCGGTGACGCCCCGGCTGCAAAAACAGTGCGGTGTATTTGTAACACTGAAACATAAAAAAAATAAAGAACTGCGGGGCTGCATCGGCTTTATTGCAGGAATAAAACCACTGCGCGAGGCAGTCCGTGACTGCACTGTGGAGTCTGCGACCCGCGATGCGCGATTTCCTGCCATACATGCGGGAGAAGATGAGACCGTTACCATAGAAATTTCTGTTTTGACGTCCCCTGAAAAAATCAGCAGTATCAACCAGATTCAAGTGGGCAAACATGGCCTCATCATTAAGAAGGGCATGCATCACGGAGTGCTTCTTCCCCAAGTGCCTGTTGAATGGGGATGGAACAGAGACGAATTTTTAAAAGCCATTTGTCAGAAAGCAGGGCTTCCTGAAGATGCGTGGAAACAGGGCGCTGAGCTTTATATTTTTACCGCCCAGGTATTCAAGGAAACAGAATTATAAAAAGAGCGTAACAGCATGTTGCGCCACATAGGTTTTGTTAAGCGTTTTATGCAAGACGGTACTTTTGGTGCTTGTTTGCAAAGATCGCCGGACGATTACCATCACCGACACAGCATTCATGCCGCAGATTATTGCGATTTTATTGGAAGATACGGTAGAAGATTCATATGTAGCCATACGGCTTGATGGCACTGAGCCTGAAATTCTGTTCACCAAGGGCCCGTCCTTTACCAAGACCATGGGACCCTTCCCCGAAGCCTATGCTGAAGCAACATTCAAAAAATGGAACTATCGAAAAGTTATTAATCCTCCCGAGGTAAAAATCAACAGTCCCGAATCTTTGAGAACTGCTCTTCTGAGGATGCGAACCTGCGGGAACCTGGTCCGCTATGAGGATGCATAACGAGGGTGCGCCATGCAAAAACGCTCTCCTGCATTAATAGCTGCTGCAAAAAAAAATTTCTGAGCGCGAAAGGCAATACGCTATGCTTTTTAGTTCATTCTCGATTAGCCGTGAAAAATCACACGCATCTAAGAAGATGCTCATTAATGTTGCCGACCCTGAAGAAAGCCGGATTGCAATTATTGAAAATGGCATACTGGTGGATTTGACGATAGAAATAAGCGGACATGAAAAACAGCGCGGTAATATTTATAAAGGCATAGTCCAAAAAATAGTTCCCAGCTTTCGCGCCGCTTTTGTTGATTATTGCGGCACGCGGCATGGATTTCTTCCCTTAGACGAAGTTCATCCCGACTATTACAGCGTGAGCGTTCCCGACAAAAAAACCGTACTTTCACCCAATAAAATTCTAAAACGCGGCCAGGAAGTGCTGGTACAAGTAGTAAAAGAAGAAAAAGATACAAAAGGCGCGTCTCTTACCACCTATCTTTCATTGCCCGGCAGATATCTGGTGCTCACCCCGGGCTCCAACCGGAGCGGTATTTCGCGAAAAATTGAGGATGAGGCAGAGCGCAGCAAGCTTAAAGACATAGCGCGCCAACTACATCTCCCCGAGGGGATGGGCGTGATAGTGCGGACCGCCGGACTCAATAAAAACAAAAAGGATCTCCAGCGCGATGCGGCATATTTGCTGCGGCTATGGAAGGCAATTCAGGAAAAAGCCCGCAGCGTCCAGGCGCCGTCAATCATTTTCCAGGAGAGCAGTACGGTGATTCAGGCGATCAGGGACTACTTTACCTCTGACATACAGGAGGTGCTGGTAGATAATCGGGACATGTTTAAAAAGGTGCGCGACTTCTTTAAGCAGGTCATACCCAAACATTACCGCCAGGTCAAGCTTTACGAAGGCAAGGAACCGCTGTTTGCTAAATATGGGGTAGAGGCGCAGATAGAGAGCATCTACGAACGAAAGGTTGCACTCAAGTCGGGGGGAAGTATTGTTATAGATCCGACGGAAGCGCTGGTTGCCATTGATGTCAATACCGCGCGGTTTACCCAGGCCAAAGACCCTGAAGAGACTGCCCTCATAACGAACCTTGAAGCAGCAGATGAAATCAGCCGGCAACTGCGCCTGCGCGATTTAGGGGGACTGATTGTCATTGATTTTATTGACATGAAAAGCCAGAAGAACCGGCAGCAGGTGGAGCGGCACCTCAGAAATGCATTTAAGGCAGATAAGGCAAATATTGAGCTGTCAAAAATATCGAAATTTGGCCTGCTGGAAATGACCCGCGAGCAGATCCGATCGCCACTCTCGCATATGGGCTATAATGTCTGCACCGCCTGCGGCGGCAAGGGCAAAATCAAGTCAACCGAATCCCTATCCTTAATTATTCTGAGAAAAATCCATGCACAGGCAAGCACCGGCACCATTCTTCAGGCACATGCCACGCTCTATCCTCCCGTGGCGCAATATCTTTTAAATCAGAAGCGCGCTGAACTGTGCAATATAGAAAATGAATTCAATATGAAAATAATGATAACCGCTGATCCGGAAACCCCTGCTGAACAGTACCGGCTTGAGTTTGTTAACAAATAGCGATCGGGGTGAACAGCGAGCGGCGCAGCAGAGAAATATCTTACGCCAACCAGAGAACCAAGAGTACGGCTGGACATGGTTGCATGACGATCGCTGACAATATAGCTTCCATTCAAGAACGCATCGGTAATGCGGCACGGCGCGTTGGCAGAAAGCCTGCAGACATTCGCCTGGTTGCGGTATCAAAGACCGTCCCTGTTGAACGTATCCAGGAGGCACTGGATGCTGGCGTTACCATATTGGGAGAAAATTATGTGCAGGAGGCTCGCACTAAGATAGCCCAGATAGGGCAACAGGTAGAGTGGCACTTTATCGGCCACTTGCAGTCAAATAAGGCAAAGTCCGCCGTTGAACTCTTTTCAATGATTCATACGGTTGACCGCCTTTCCCTGGCGGCAGCGTTGAACCGGGAAGCACAGAAAAGGGGGACAATCCTGCCCGTTCTCATTCAGGTAAACATTTCCGGTGAAGAAAGCAAATCAGGCATTGATCCGCAGGGGACGCTGGAGCTGGTTGAACGGATTGCAGAGTTTACGCACCTTTCGCTCCAGGGGCTTATGACCATGCCGCCATGGTTCGATAACCCCGAAGATGCGCGGCCGTATTTTATCGCGCTGCGAAACCTGCGTGACGAAATTGCCAGCAAAAAAATTCCCGGCGTATCGCTGCACGAGCTTTCTATGGGGATGACCGGTGATTTTGAAGTGGCGATAGAGGAAGGCGCCACACTGGTGCGGATTGGAACCGCGATCTTTGGGACGCGCGGTTATTTAAGAACATCAGACACAACATAGGATCTCTCCCGGTCTTATATTTAGCCAAGGATATTGGAAATTTTGCTGTCGCAAGAACACCCCCCCACTGAATCCCCCGTGCCATTAAAAGGACATGTTGCAATGGCCTGAAATGTCATTCTGCGCGAATGTAAAGAATCTCAACCCGCTGATTTTCCATATCCCGAGATTTTTCGCTGTCGCTCAAAATGACCAAGAGTCCAATTGCGGCACATCCTCTAAGAAGGGGTGAAGGGGGTAACGTTATGTCCATTTTCTTTACCCCATACGTTACTTGAGAAAATCCAACAACAGACAGTTGATGGTATTGAACATTGATGGGGACCATATTTAAGAATGAAGAAACCGCAACCCTGCCTTTCCTACCATCATTTATATTAAACGGTTTGCGATGATCGCTCTTTAAGGCTCTAATGTAAAATGTCAGAGAACAGGTCCCAGACATCAACGGGCAGGTTGGGTTGCATATTTGGATCTGAATCATCAGGGTCCTTGAACAGGAAAAGAAGTTCCGTAAAACCAGATGCCGCATATTGAGGCCCTGGCACCCACCCGTCCCCATCCCTGTCTATATAGGGATCATGCTGCATAATTTCTGAAAGATCGTAAAGCGGCGCCGCAAGCCCCAACTGTTCATTCAATTGCTCAAGTATATAATTTGCGATTATGGCTTGGCCGGTATACCCTGGATGAACACCATCCATCGTAAATCCACCGCCGCGGCACCATTTCCGGTTAATACGTCTCTTATCTATCGTGATGACAGTTTTTCCGGTAAGCGCATCGTTGAGATACTGGCCGATGTCTATGAGATGGGCGTGAAAACCATAGTTCGCTGTGGCGGTCTTTATGGCTGAATTGTAGTCGTCAATGCGTGCCATTATGTAGCGCTGCTCCTCTTCAGAGAGAACCAATCCGTCATTTTGTTTTCCCGCTGTCTCAAGAATTTGATTCACATAGCTGACCGGATAGTTGCTGTGCAGAAGCAGATACATGCATCCAAAGGTTAACAGAGAAACACGGTCTCCGGCAACCGGATCGGTAATCGGTTGGCCGGGCTCAGCAACGCGCTTGAATGTTGCAGGGAGCGTGTAGTTGGGATTGACTTTCCTGAGATAGAATTCAAGATCTTCAGAATCAAACAGGTAGCCGACCGAACTGTAATACGGAAGGGTAAGGACAAACAGCTCCGCCTCGGGCACGGAACTGCGTGCGCCCGTTTTTAAACGCGTCAGCAGATGATCATACTGATTACTGAAATCTCTCAACACGGTTACATTGCGCTCAATATTGGCCATAGTGTAGGGTGCGAATGATACAATCCCCTTGTTTTGAGCCCAGCGCAACAGAAATCGTACGCGCGGTTTAATTTCCGGCTCGATCTGCTCCAGGGGTATGGGCAGGAACGCAGGATTTTCTCCCCCAAGACCAAGAGCGGCTGCCGCTGAATCATTGTTGCCTATCCAGAACATAACTATTGTGTTATTGTGCTCTGATAAAAATTGAAATTTGTTGAGTAACCACACGGCTGCCCCAATCTGGGACACAGGGCGGCGAGCCAGCAGATTAATAGGGTATAATACCTTGTCATATTCACTGCGCAATCGCCACGGCACGATGCTTTTACACAGGTAATCCGGGTTGACATAGGATATGGGGGTGCCCGCCCGCTGGTAATAGGCTATTCCTTCAATAGAAAAAATATCAGACCCATCGACGCCTAAATTGGTTGGAAGACTAAAAGGCTGCAGGCGGTTTCCGGCATAATCAAGCAAAGGCTGGCTAAAGAACACATTCATCACGTGCGCAAGGGAATCTGCCACGTTTTGAAGATAGGCATTTTGTGTGGTGGTAGCGTTAATGGTTGCATCCATGGTTCCTTGCGTCAGGCTGTCCCCGATGCCGATCAACAGCGTCTGGTTCTCTGCCGGATATGCTTCCCCGGGGTGGGCCGGCGGTTTTTCACGTTTAGAAGAAGCTGTTTCGAGGCGGGATTCTGCCAGAGCGGAACGGTGACAAGGAAAACCAAACAGGTTAACAGCCAGGCAGACGATAATGATACTTGCCGCTGTTATATTTTTAGGGATTCTATTGTGCGCGCAGTGCATAAGAATGCCGTATTTAACATATGCTATCTTTTTGTGACTATACTCCGCCGCTGAGAAAAGGTCAACTGATGTCAGGACCAGGATTTTTCCCAAAGATTACTCTTGAAATACCCTCAGACGCTTTTTCATCCTCATCAATAAAATATTTTGGGGGAAGTCCAGATGTCGGATAACACCCAACTGTAGCGCCAACAATAACCTCGGGCACTATATGCTAATACCGGCACAATAAAAGAGATATTTCTCATGATTACGGTGCTGCAGCTTTTGCAGAGAGCACCCAGAACAAAACCGCCAGAATAAAATATGCAGATGCGACTTCCCAATGCAGGTGTCCCGGCATACACCAGGGAAGATAGACTTCCCCGGTTTGGGAAATAGAGTGCATCAGTCCGCACATGGTTAATGCGCCACAGGCGATGGCATACCCGGCGCAGCTCCGCGGTCGCTTGCTGATAAGAGCCGAAAGCAGGCCGCCCCACAGCATTGCAGTCAGAATGAAGCCATTGCCCAGAATAGTGAGTGTTTGATACAGCTTTTTAAGGTTCAGGGGAAGCGCCTCAGGAGAGATACGCGACTGACTTAAAAACTGACCGAGGATCATATGCACCAGATTGGCAATAGTGGGGAGAAAGGTTACGGTCACTGCCGCAGATTGCTGATGCGGCACTACTGCATAGGCTTGGGAAATGATTTCAAAACCAATGAAAATAAAAATGGGTGCCAGAACGGCTTTGGGAATCAGACCGATCAGAGGCGTCATGAGCCCGGCCATTGCGCCCAGTCCGATAAAAAGGCCGGTTGCAAGCGTATACCAGGTGGTTGCGCCCATTTTTTTATAGGCCGGGTGGCCAATGTAGGGAGTTGTCTGCGCTACGCCGCCAAAGAATGCAGTAATTAAGGTAGAAAATGCCTCTGTGAGCAGAATGCTGCGGGTCTGGTAGCAATCTCCCGCACGTCTGGCGCTCTCCGTGTTGTTTATGCCGCCAATGATAGTTATGATGCCAAAGGGAATGGCAAGGGGCAGGTATTTTACCGTTTCCGGCAGCGCAGAGAAAAATTTAATACCGATGTGCGGCAGACAGAATTGAAGCTCACGTAACGGCGGCTGATAATCTGCAACATAGCCTCCCAAACCAAGCATATTATATAACAACGAGCCAAGCACAACCGCGACCAAGATACCGGGGAGCCGAAAGGGCAGCTCCATTTTCCCTGCCAGCACATAAAACATCAGCCCCAATGCCACCATGCCCACTATGGGAAGATTAAATATCTCTATCAGGGGCAGGAAGCCGAGGAAGAGCAGGCCGATGCCGGCTATGGAGCCCAGAAGCCCGGCAGGCGGGATAATGCGCTGCACCATGCCGCCAATAAACGAGGTGCCGACTTTTACTATCCCGATAAGAAATAAATTGGCCATGCCGATCTTCCAAGCGAGCACTGCGTCAGAGGTCGCAAGGTAGGCGGGGCCTAACACTGCGTAGGCTATGCCGATAGTTGAGGGGGTGTCAAGACCGAGCGGCATGGCGGTCGCATCGCTCCGCCCTGTTCTCCTGTTAAGCCGAACTGCCAGCCACGTATATACCACATCGCCACACAACACGCCGAGCGCGGTTCCCGGAATCATGCGCATCAGCACAAGGTCGGCGGGATAATGAAAGGTGAAAATGAGAATAGAGCTCAAAAACACCAGATTGCCGACATTATCAAGAGTGAGCGCCAGAAAAGCGCTCAAATTTCCCCAAAAGCTGTGGTGGTTATCCATAGAACTCTATGCCTCAAGATGCAGCGGTATCTTTGTGTATTGATGAGTGCTGTTTTATAGATTCTTGCCGGTTTAAATCTGAGAATTGTGCTCTCCTATACGTATCGTTTTTGGCCTGTGGTGAAAGCAGTTACGGGCGGCGCGAGCGATGCCCGTGGCGAACACCACGACCCGTTCCGGCGAACACTGAGCCCCAACAAATGAATCAGAAGCCACATAAATTGCAAATATCTTTGTTTAGAATTTCTATGCTGTTCCCTGAGCGTATAAAAACTATAACATTATTTATTACCCAAAAATAAAAATTATTTGCATAACGCCTGAGCCTTAATATAGATTCGTAATTCTGGGAAAATTTATTCCCAACCGGGAGGTTTTGCCTTTCTTTAAATTTCCTGATGCATAATGTTTTACCGTAAAACAAACGGTATCGTTGCCTTTTTTTCAACCTTTCTCATAAACAGCGCTCATGCCTGATCGTTCTGCAGTAAAAAAACTCGGAACATTTGACGTATTCTGCCTGGGCGTGAATGCCATCATCGGCTCCGGTATTTTTTTATTTCCCGGCATACTTGCGCGGGAGGCCGGACCGTCATCTATCTTCGCCATTTTTATCTGCGGCATGCTGCTCATCTTTGTTGCGCTGTGCTATGCAGAACTGGGAAGCATCTTTAAACGCAATGGCGGCTCATATGTCTATGCGCGGGAGGCGTTTGGGCCGACAATCGGCTTTGCCGTGGGCTGGATGTCGTGGGTGACGGCGATATGCAGTTGGGCGGCTGTTGCAAATGCGGTGAGTTCCTACGCCGGGTATTTTCATCCTGTTTTCAATACGGTTTTTCTAACGAAATTGGTCGCATGCGGCCTTGTTTTGAGTTTTGGCATTCTGAATTACCGGGGAATAAAGCTTGGAGCATGGGCGGTCAATCTGTTTACGCTGGCAAAACTCGCGCCGCTGATGCTTTTTATCATTTTAGGGACTTTCCATGTTTCTGCAGAGCGGTTTCATCCCTTCTGGGTTGCCGGCGGCAGCACATTTGGGCATGCCGTTTTTCTTTCCCTGTGGCCGCTGCAAGGTTTTGAAATAGTTTCGCTGCCGGCAGGGGAAACAAACCGCCCGCACCGGGCAATCCCCATCGCGACGGTCGGCTCATTGCTATGTGTTACCGTTGTCTATGTTCTGGTTCAAACGGTGTTCGTGGGGGTATTTTCAGGGTTGGCAGCGCCAACGGCCAAACCGCTCGCTGATGCTGCTGCCGTATTTTTAGGGCCTGCGGGCGCACTGCTTATGGCGCTTGGCGCGGTGGTGTCAATGATCGGCTACACTGCCGGCAACGCCCTGGGAAGCCCGCGCTTCCTGTCGGCGCTGGCTGAGGATAAAAGTCTGCCCGCTATTCTCGCCACCCCTCATCCACGGTTTTTAACACCCGGCAACGCCATACTGGCAACTACGGGTCTGACCTTTTTTGCCGGGCTTTGTTTTGATTTTCAGCAACTGGTCGTCTTAAGCAATCTGGCGGTCATCTGCCAGTATCTGTCAACCTGCTGCGCGGTTATATGGCTGAGGCGCACAAAACCGGCTCTTGAACGCACCTTTACCATTCCCGGCGGGCAATTGATTGCGCTGCTGGGATGTATCGTTTCGGTGTGGCTTATCAGGCAGGTAAAAACAGAAGAACTTCTGTGGGCAGGTGCCGTGCTGGCAGGAGGATTTATTATAAAAACAGCATTAACCCGGAGAATCCAGTAGCACCGAGGGATAATAGCACTTAAAAATCAGGCAGGGCCACTTATACTGTTCCTGGTAATGTTTTCGGGTGTATTCGCGAAAGGTCTTTTTATCAGGCTGCTGCTCGCGTAAAAAAGTCAGCAACCGGCGCATGAATGCGACGTCTTTAATTTTTTTCTCCAGCGCGTTATCTCTGCCCACAATTTTAACCCCGGCAATCCCCATTTTCTCAAACTCAAAGAGTGCGCAGCCGCCGCAGGGGCGATCATCTATATGCAGTGCAGACCAGAAGTGTTGCCGTTCCCAGGAAATCTTTTCCTGCAAAATCTTCTCGGCTTCTTCCTCAGTCACACCGTCCACGGCGGCAGAGATTTGATACAGCAGCATGCAGGCATTTTCATAGGATTTTTTGTCCCGCTCATCCACCAGGTCTGCCAGGCCGTGCTGGAATGTGCAGAGCCCGTCCACATTGGCGCAGCGCGAATTGAGAATGAAGACTTCAAGTTCAATACCTGAAACTTTTTGCGCTATCTCGCCAATTTCTTCAAGGGACAGGTGCCGGGGCAGAATCACCCGCGCAGCACCCAGATCACGGTAAAAATGAACTGTTTCAGCATTAAAGGCGGTGCCGGCGGTGCTGATATAAATACGTGCCGGCGAACCCATATCCTGCAAGGTGAACAGCAGGGCGGGGTCGCCGATGATAAATGCATCTGTTCCTGCATTGAGTGCTTGCTCAATGTATTTCTTAAGATAGGGATACTGCTCGTTGCTGTAGTAGTGTTCATTGATGGTGAGCACAACCGGGATGTTGTGTTTGTGGGCGCGGTTTACACTCTCGGCAAACGCCGCGAACGAGTGAAAATGGGGGCTGGTTTTGATAAACTTGTTGTCTTCCTGCCGTCGGTTCAGACAGGCAGCAACGGTGTATGTTTTCCGCCAGTCTGCAGGCAGCACTCCGCAATAAAACTCATCTGCGCCGGCCGCAATAAGCGGTTCTGTTTCATTAACACAACTGAGCGGTGAAAGAATTTTAATTGGCATAACTCTATATCAACAAAAGTTACTACGCACAGCTCCTGCGGCAGCCCGAAAGAATCGTTGGGATCTTATTATTATTTATAAGAGATATGAAATGCCCTGTCAAACGAAATGGGAACTAAAGTTTTTTGTCATTCTGAGCGCAGCGAAGAATCTCAAGGAATCTGTGCAGCACGGCGGCCTTCATGAGATTCTTCAGTCGCTGCCGCCCTTCAGAATGACAGTATCGGGTGCGGTGTGGATGACAAGAGACATAGAAGGCTGCATTATATGACGTGTCACAGGCGACGAGTCCCTGGTCACGAACTACGGGCTGCGAGCCCCGTTGTTTACTCATCACTCAGCATTTAGCATTGATTTGATTTTCAGCTCAATATTCAATATTTGATATTTATAATAATGGGAATGTAAAAAACAATATCTCACCGCAACGATTCTACTATCAGAGCGGAGCAAAAGACATATATTCCTTTGTTGAACACGTCCCCGCCGAGGTGTGCAGCAAGTGCGGCGAAAAGACCTATTCACCTTCCGTCGCTGATGAGCTTCTCACGTATGCAAAAAAGAAAAGGAGACCCGCTAAAACTGTAAAAGTGCCGGTATTTAATTTTGCTGCTAAAGCGCTTTGAGAAACAGAATGAGGGGTTCGTGATTAGCGGTTCCTGATTGGGCAATAAGTTTGTTTCAATGGGTTATTGCAGGCGGCAGAGGTCAAAGGAGGCTTCTTCTGTTAGGTTATGAGCAAGCTGTTGAAAAACATGATAGCAAAAGAGCTTGTGATACGAGATTTATATTCTTAATGGGTTGAATTGCCACGCTGGTGCTACCGGTGAGATTCTCACTTCGTTCAGAATGACACTTTTTCAACACCCGGTTAGAATAGTCAATTTTGAAGCACCTTGACTGTTAACTCTTTGCCAGCACCTTCTTCAAATACTGGCCGGTATATGAATTTTCGATGCGCGCCACTTCCTCGGGCGAACCGCAGGCAACCAGATACCCGCCCCGATCGCCCCCTTCCGGTCCAAGGTCAATAATGTAGTCCGCGGTTTTGATGACTTCCATATTGTGTTCAATGACCATAACCGTGTTGCCCCGGTCAACCAGGCTGTTGAGCACTTCAAGAAGTTTTTCAATATCAGCAAAGTGCAGGCCGGTGGTTGGTTCATCAAGGATATACACTGTCTTGCCGGTTCCCCGTTTGCTCAGCTCGCGGGAAAGCTTTACCCGCTGCGCCTCGCCGCCAGAGAGGGTTGTTGCCTGCTGGCCAAGCGTCAGGTAGTCAAGGCCCACCGCGCAGAGGGTCTGCAGTTTTGTGAGGACAGCGGGGATGTTGCCGAAGAATTCAAAAGCCTGCTGAACAGTCATGTCCAGCACGTCAGCAATGCTTTTCCCGCGATAGTGCACTTCAAGGGTTTCGCGGTTGTAACGTTTTCCCCGGCACACATCACAGGTTACATACAGGTCGGGCAGAAAATGCATTTCAATCTTTACCACTCCGTCTCCCTGGCAGGCCTCGCAGCGGCCGCCCCGCACATTAAAGCTGTAGCGCCCTGCTTTGTAACCACGGATTCGCGATTCGGGAAGCATGGCAAAGAGATCGCGGATATCGGTAAACAGGCCGGTATAGGTGGCAGGGTTTGAGCGTGGCGTTCTACCAATGGGCGACTGGTCTATATTGATCACTTTGTCAATAAACTCAACTCCGGTAATACCAGCATGCTTTCCCACGCGCTCTTTACGGCGATACAGGCGTTGCGCAAGAGCAGCATACAGGGTGTCAAGAAGAAGCGAGCTTTTGCCGGAACCGGATACGCCCGTGATGCAAATAAACAGGCCGAGGGGAAAGGTAACGTCAATGTGCTTCAAGTTATTTTCTGCCGCCGCTTTGATAACCAGCGCCTTTTTGCCGGCCTTTCTTCTGCGACGCGGCACCGGGATTGAGGCGTGGCCCGACAAATATTGACCGGTGAGCGATTGCTTGTTGTTTATGATTGCTTCCGGCGCACCGGTGGCAACGATTTCGCCCCCCGCCGCACCAGCACCCGGCCCCATATCCACGACGAAGTCGGCGGCCTTGATGGTGAGTTCATCATGCTCAACAACAATGACCGTGTTGCCCCGATCGCGCAGCCGCAGCAGCGTTGCAATAAGCCGCGTCGTATCGCGGGCATGCAGGCCAATGCTGGGCTCATCAAGCACATACAGAACGCCGCACAGCCCGGAGCCAATCTGTGTTGCCAACCGAATGCGTTGCGATTCACCTCCTGAAAGGGTGGCTGCAGTGCGGTCAAGTGTGAGATATTCAACGCCCACGTGAGCAAGAAACGTCAGGCGTTCGCGAATTTCTTTTATCAGGGGCGCGGCGATGGTGTGTTTCTGGCCGTTCAATTGCAACTGCGCCAGGAACGCGAGCGCTTCCTCTACGGTCATGGTCACAAAATCATGAATTGATTTGCCGTGAACTTTTATGTGCAGGCTTTCCCTGCGCAGGCGCTTTCCTTGGCATTCAGGGCAGGGGAGCTGATTCATGTAGGATTCTATTTCCTCGCGAATTGCATCAGAATTTGTTTCGCGGTAACGGCGCTCAAGATTGCCGATAACGCCCTCAAATACCTTTTTAAACTGGTAGCGGCGTTCCCCGTCTTCATAGGTAAAAAGGATTTTTTCGCCCCGGGAACCGAATAAAACAGCCTGTTGAACCGGCGCCGGGAGCTTTCTGAAGGGGGTGGCAATACTAAAGTGATAATGCTGCGCGAGGGCATCAAGCATCTGCCTGAAAAAAGAGGATTCACGCTTCGCCCAAGGAAGCACTGCGCCATCCTGCAAAGAGAGATCCGGATTTGGAACAATGCGGTCAGGGTCAAATACCATTTTGGTGCCCAGCCCGAGACATGCCGGGCAGGCGCCATAGGGGCTGTTGAAAGAAAATGTGCGGGGCGTTATTTCCGGATAGCTGACGCCGCACTTGAGGCAGGCAGACCGCTCATTCAAAAAAAACTCCTCTCCGTCCAGCGGCGCAAGGAGCGCCAAGCCCTGACCGAGCTGCAAGGCTGTCTGCAGCGAGTCAGCCAGACGTTTTTCAATGCCTGACTTTACAACCAGCCGGTCAATCGCCACGTCAATCGTGTGGCTGAGATTTTTATCTGGGTACACAGAAAGGGGCAGGTCCTGCAATGCGCCGTCAATACGCACCCTGACAAACCCCTCCTTTTGCAGGTGCTCAAGTTCTTTCTTAAACTCTCCTTTACGCCCCCTGACCAGCGGGGCAAAGATGATCATTTTTGTCCCCTGCGGCAACCCCATAATCCGGTCAACCATCTCCTGAATGGTCTGGGAGCTGATTTCTTCGCCGCACTGGTAGCAGTAGGGTGTCCCGGCACGGGCAAAAAGGACTCTCAGATAATCATAGATTTCAGTGATGGTGCCCACCGTGGAGCGTGGGTTTTTGCTGCCGGCCTTCTGCTCGACCGATAGCGCCGGAGAAAGTCCTTCAATTGATTCAACCTCGGGCTTTTGCATTTGCTCCAGGAACTGGCGCGCATAGGCGGACAGCGATTCCACGTAGCGGCGCTGCCCCTCGGCATAAATCGTATCGAACGCAAGCGACGATTTTCCCGAGCCGCTCAAACCGGTAATAACAACCAGCTTATTTTTCGGAATTTCCAGCGAGATATTTTTTAGGTTGTGGACGCGGGCGCCCCTAATGATGATGTTTTGAAGTTCATTCATAATCTGTTATGGTGCCAATCGGGAAACCGTTGCCATGCAGAAATGCCAAAAAAGCCTGGTATCCAGGTAAACGCACACCTTCAATGCGTGGAAAAGCGCTTTGCAGTAGCCATGCGAGCCGCAGTGGTTATGGCGCCGATGAGGCTTGCGGGATCGGCAATACCCTTGCCCGCAATATCATAGGCAGTGCCGTGGTCCACCGACGTTCTGATGATAGGAAGGCCAAGGGTAATATTGACCCCGTCAGCGAAATGAAGCAACTTGAGCGGTATGAGACCCTGATCATGGTACATGCAGACGACCGCATCAAATGCGCCGCCGGCAGCTTGATGAAACAGCGTATCGGCGGGATACGGCCCGGTTGCATTCACGCCCTGTTGCTGCGCGCGGTGGATCGCGGGCCGGATAATCTCCTGTTCTTCAATGCCAAACAGACCATCTTCCCCGGCATGGGGATTTAGTGATGCCACCGCAATCCGCGGTGTCGGCAGAGCAAAATAACCCTGCAGCCCGGCCGCAGTCACCAGAATGGTTTTTAATATATTGTCCACGGTAAGGAGCAGCGGCACCTGGTTCAGGGCGCAGTGGATGGTGACGAGCACCACGCGCAGCTTTTCTCCAGCAAGCATCATAACCACATCACGGGCATGCGTGAGATGCGCGAGCATTTCGGTATGGCCGGGAAACGGGTAACCGGCAGCCTGAAGCGATTTTTTGTTGATCGGGCCGGTAACTATGGCGTGCAGTTCGCCAGCAAGCGCCATATTCACCGCGCGCACAATATAGTTTCCCATGGCCCGGCCGGTTTCTTGAGTGGGATGACCAAACAGAGCCGTCTGGGGATTAAGCGCGGAAAGCGCGATAAGGTCAAGGGTGCCGTAGCTAAACGCAGCTTCAGCTATTTTGTTAATGATATTGATAGTGATACCTGATTTAAGGAGCTGCTTTTCTCGTTCAAGGATTGCTGCATCGCCCAAAACGACGGGCCGACAAATTCGATACAGAGACGCTGAAGTGAGGGCTTTGACAACAACTTCCGGACCTATGCCGGTTGGGTCACCCATCGTAATACCAATGAGCGGAAGCATAGAGTAATCAGTTTGCTGCAGCACCGCATTCATTTATACACGTCTTCCTCGTTAAACACTTTCGCGCCGACGGTTATTAATTCTTCTCCGTCCCACTTACGGTAAAAACAGCTTCTGAAACCGGTGTGGCAGGCTGCAACCTTTTGTTCCACCTTCATGAGTACGCAGTCTGCGTCGCAGTCAATAAATATTTCTCTCACGTGCTGGGTATGCCCCGAGCTTTCGCCTTTCATCCAGTATGTTTTACGAGACCTGCTCCAGAAATGGGTTTTTCCGGTTTCCAGCGTTGTCTTGAGGGACTCCCGGTTCATGTAAGCAACCATGAGCACGTCATTATTGCGATAATCCTGAATAATTACCGGCACCAGGCCGTTTTCGTCATATTTGATTGCATCGTATAATTGCATGGTTAAACACAATCCTTTCCTATCCTGTTTTAGAAGGGTTAAAAAAAGTTGGAATTCGGGTTGCGGAATTAGGAATTCTTATCCCATGTGGCGCTCCGCATTAAACATTGCGCATTTTAGAGACACAGTGCCCTCTGTACCTTTGAATCCTCGGACCATCGTTTTATATCCGCACCGCAATGCCGCGTGCCGCAAGGTATTCTTTTGCCTGCCGGATACTAAATTGCCGATAATGAAAAATGGAAGCCGCAAGCACGGCGTCAGCTTCGCCATCGACCAGCGCTTCATACAAATGTGCAACCGTCCCCGCACCGCCAGATGCAATGACTGGTATGGCGACCGCCCGGGATATTGCTCTGGTCAGAGGAATATCATACCCATCTTTTGTCCCGTCGCGGTCCATGCTGGTAAGTAGAATTTCACCCGCACCGTGCTCTTCCATGCGCTGCGCCCATTCCACCGCATCAATGCCGGTCGGTGTTCTGCCGCCGTGAATAAATACTTCCCACTGCAGGTGGTTGCCGGCACCGGCGGGTGTGTGCCGTTTGGCGTCTATGGCAACCACAATGCACTGACTACCAAACCGTTCTGCTGCGCGCAGGACAAAATACGGATCGTGCACCGCTGCCGTATTTATGGAAACTTTGTCCGCGCCAGCATTGAGAAGGCTGCGGATATCTTCAAGGTCACGGATGCCGCCGCCAACGGTAACCGGCATAAAGACCTCTGCTGCAGTGCGGGCAACGACCTCAAGAATTATTTTGCGCCGTTCATGGGATGCGGTGATGTCCAGAAATACCAGTTCGTCAGCGCGCTCGCTGTCATAGAATTTGGCATTTTCAACAGGATCGCCCGCGTCCTGCAGATTTAAAAAATTTACCCCTTTAACCACCCTTCCGTCTTTTACGTCAAGACAAGGGATTATTCGTTTTGTGAGCATAGTGCACGCAGATTAACGGTGCCGATAACAGAAAACCGGCAGACAAAAACGCGGCTCTCTGTCCTCATCCTCGTTCCTTCCTTTCAGCAAGACGGATGCATTCCCGCAAATCAAGATCGCCGGTGTAAAGCGCTCTGCCTATAATGACACCGCTGACGCCATACTGCTCTATTGACAGAAGCGCTTCTAAATCCTCCCTGCGGGAAACGCCGCCGGATGCAATAACGGGAATTGAGGTAGAGCGTGCAAGCTGTGCAGTGCTTTCAATGTTCGGCCCGGTCAGCATGCCATCGCGATTTATGTCAGTAAAAACAATGGCTGCAAGCGGCAGGTGCTCTATCTGTTTAACAAGCTGGACTGCCGTCATAGTGGTCTTTTCAATCCAGCCCTGCACGCAGAGCATACCATTGGTCGCGTCAATGCCGGCGATGATCCTCCGGGGATACGCCTCGCAGCTTTCTTCAAGAAGCCGTGGATTTTTTATTGCCGCCGTGCCCAGAATGATACGGTCAACGCCCAGGGAAAAATATTCTTTTACGGTCTCAAAATTCCTCACGCCGCCGCCAAGCTGAATCGGAATAGAGACCGCAGAAAGGATAGCCTTGACCGCGTCTCTATTTTGGGGGCTCCCCGAAACTGCACCGTCAAGATCAACCACATGAATTCGCAGCGCCCCCATAGATTCCCAGGTTTTTGCCATTGCGGCAGGATTGTTTGAATACACGGTGGTTTTCTCCATGTCGCCCTGACTCAGCCGGACGCATTGCCCGCCTTTAAGATCAATTGCCGGAATAATGATCATAATAATCCTTGTTACCTTCTCTCGTTAACTTTATATGCCCTCCACGTGCTGGTCTTCAAATAATTTTTACCCGCATCCGGAAGTCTCGGTTCTGTATTACCAACAAGACTTCCCCGCCAGAAAACTAATTGTGCAAAGCCCATTCTCCAAACTGCTTGATAATGTGCAAACCAAGCGTCTGGCTCTTCTCCGGATGAAATTGGACGGCAACAATATTATCTTTCCACACAGCAGAGGCAAACGTAACTCCATACTCGGTGGTTGCGGCAACAACCTGTGGATCCTCAGGGAGCACATAATAGGAATGAACAAAGTAAAAGAACGACTCATCGGGAATGTCCTGCAAGCACCGCGGCCTTTTATGTATAGCGATAGCGTTCCACCCCATATGCGGAATCTTTAAGCGCATTTCAGAATGCGCCGATGATTGTGGCAGACTGATCGGAAAACGCACCACCCGACCCTTGATAACATTAAGGCCGGCCGTTGTGCCAAATTCTTCGCTTTCTGAAAATAATATCTGCAGTCCCAGACAGATCCCAAGGAACGGTTTGCCAGCACGAATGGACTGCAGGAGCGGCGCGATCAGATTGTGTGTTTCAAGATTTTTTATGCAGTCTCTAAATGCGCCAACACCCGGCAGGACCAGCGCCACTGCATCACGCAGTTCCTGCGGCGTCTGTATGATTTGTGCTTCATGTCCGGTTTTTTCAAAAGCCTTCAGGACACTGCGCAGATTTCCCATCCCATAATCAATAATACCGATCACCTGCGCCTCACGCTACAGCGCACCTTTGGTGGAAGGAACGCCGGAAACCCGTTTGTCAATTACCGTTGCGCTATCAAGCGCCCGCCCGAATGCTTTAAACACAGCCTCAATAATATGGTGATAATTTTTTCCGCGCAGCACATTGATGTGAAGCGTGATGCTACTGTGATTCACAAACGCTTGGAAAAATTCTTCCACCAGTTCAAGGTCGAAGTTTCCCACTTTACCGCGCAGCGGAGGCACATTGAAGACCAGATAAGGACGGCCGCTCACATCTATCACCGCCTGGGCGAGAGCCTCATCCATAGGAACCGCCGCATCCCCGTAACGACGAATGGCGCGTTTTGACCCGAGCGCTTTTTGCACTGCTTCGCCGAAGCATATGCCGATATCTTCAACCGTATGGTGCAGGTCGATGTCCGTGTCGCCGGTGGCTTTGATGGAGAGGTCAAACAGCCCATGTTTTGCCATAAGCTCCAGCATATGATTTAAAAAAGCTACCGGTGTCGAAATGGCATAGGTTCCCGAACCATCAAGATCGAGTTTTACCAGTATTTCTGTCTCGCTGGTTTTCCGTTTTATAACGGCGGTTCTTTTCATGGCATGCTCCACGCAAGAATTTTAAAAGTTGACTTTATTGTATCATCGGGAAACGACTTGTTTCAAGTAAATTCCCGGCCGAACCGGAGAACGTTTTTAAAGGCGCGCGCAGGTAATTTATCCACCCCCCGCGCCTCTTATTGTTTGCCTGGTGGCCTGAAAGGTCCGATCATGCCGATTCTGGGAGCAGGCGTAACTTTATGCTTCCGCGACCGGTCTCCTGCGTTTTCAACATAAAAAATGCCAGCCCCTGGGCGGCCCGGAGCTGGCATTATGACCATAGCACGGTTTGATGTTTACCTGTTTAAATCTGAGAATTGTGCTCTCATATTGGTATGGTTTGGCATAGTGTTAAACCGGAATGTGCAGTTTTTTGACCAGTTCCATCTTTTCCGATGCCGTCATCCTTTTCGTATTGATGCCTGAAACGACGGTTCCTGAAAGTGGCGGTGGATAATCAAACGCCGGGACAATTCTTCTCCCTCTGCCATACGGCTCAAATCCCGGGGTATTGTTGAACTCCTCTACAATCAGGAATATATTGGTGGCTATATCGCAGGCTCCCCCATGGTATTTGCAATGTGCCTGATTGATATAGTCTGCAATCTTTTTTTCATAATCCGAATTATTGGGGTTGTAATACGATATGAGCCAGCAGAATCCTCTGAACTCAAACGTGGGTGTCTCTCCTGCAAGGCCGCCAAACCACGACTGCGTTCCGTCAGTATTATACAGAGACATGTAGCAGAGCGTTGCCATAGGGTTGTCAATTATATTGGCAAACGTATGAGTCTCACGCCAGGGATACGGCCCATAGTCATCCTGCTCATTAATCGGATGGCCGCTATATAGCTCCAGGGTCGCAAAGCGATCTTTCATCCACAGACTGGTTTGATTATAGAGTTCTCTTCTTTTCCTGAAAACCGCAACCGGAACATCCCCCGATTGATATGCTTGGTCAATTTGCTGATTAATATAATCTATCTTATCTTCTTTGGGCAGAATGGTAAAACCTTTGGGGGTGTTATTAAGATGAAAATCGCTGTCACCCCGTCCGCTGCAGTTCAAACCGTAGGTTGCAAGCATGGGATGATGGTGGCCGCCGTTTGGGATTTGCAGCGTATCGGATTGACCGGTAAAGAAAGCAATGAGCTGATCGTAATACCAGTTTTTTTCCGCCAGCCAAAATTGTAAAAATTCATTATCAAATTCTCTCACCTGATACCATCGCCACCAGCCATCCACCTTGGCAATGACTTTCCCCTCGCTGTTCACTTTGTCGGTGCGGATGTTTCGGGGCACAAAATACCGATTGCCATTTGCGTCTATTTTCCAGATATTCCGATGCTCCTTAATCTGGCCATTAGAAGGAAAGATTGATGCGCTGCCTTTCTTCGGGCTGAACGGCAGTCCGAGTCCGATACCAGCCGCTGAAAGGCCGGCAAGCTTTAAAAAAGATCTTCTTTCAACGTTGTTGTGCTTAAAAAAATCTTTAATTTTGCCCATACCGTTTCCTCCTTCTGTTTTTATTTTTTAAAAGTTCGTCTATTTAAACATTCCCGGTAAATCGGCGTGTTATTCACCCCCCTTCTCGTAACGGGCACCAACCGTTTAGCTCGCAATCAATGATTGCTGCTCTATAAGCAGATAGAATAATAAATATAATAGCAGAATTAAAAAGTTTTTTCAGCAAGAATATTTCTATTGCAAATTATTTTTTTTTAAAAAGTTCAAAATTGAACTTTTTAATTATGAACCATCGGGCGCAATTTTCAGCCCTGCGCTAATGCGCATAGCTGGTGCTCATAACCCTGCTGCACCTACCCCTGTCAGGTTAACCGATTTTTTTGCCTGCCGTTGCGGACTGTGGATATCCCGGCGTTCCGTCTTGATGTGGTTTGACGGCAGAGGGGGGCACATTGATACACCAAACTTATGTGGATACATCATGAAACGGTTAAAGCTTTATAACAGCATACCGATGTAAGGGTTAAATTCTGATAAGGGTCTCCTGAGAGAGCCTTCAGAATTTATTTACCAGCAAGCTTCTGATAAGGGACTCCGGCGAGAGCCTTCAGAAGCTTTTGTTTTAAAGGCACGCCTCAAACAATACCCGCCGATGGGGTTGAACCGAATCCAGGAAAATAAAAAAGGGATTTGCCCGCTTTTGACAAATCCCGCAAACCACGCACCGCTATGGGGTCGGCTGTTTCTGCTTCGGCTTCTTTTCTTTTTTGCCTTCCCTGGCCGGAGCCGGAGTCGGTTGCTTTTCTTTTTTCCCTTTTGGAACCTGCTCCGCAGCCTGAGCCGCCCGCTCCTGTTTCTGCACAGCAGCCTTGTTAATTATCTGCTCGCGCGTTTCTACTGATGCAATAGCTCGGCTGGTTCGTTTTATTTGCGCCAGCAGATGTTTGACGACCGGATCCTTTCTTATCGTGGCTTCATCTGCACCCTGCGCAATCAGGATAGCTTTTCTTTTTGCAAGTTGATTTAAAAAACGTTGTTTCTGCTGAATTCTTGTCTGTTTTAAACTGGATGCCATGCTGATTCCTTTGGTGAAATCATTAATTGGAAAGAAGCATCGATTGCCTCACGTTGTTTCAATGTTTTACTGATGCGTCGTGCTACCAGAGTATAGGCGGAGATATGCCAGAGTGTCAAATAAAAAAATAATCGTTAGTGCGTATGGACAAACGGATACCCGAAGCATTAGCCGTTCATCCGGGCTGCACTGATGCGCCCTACAGTTCGCGCAGCGCTACAGCGACGGGAATTCTGGCTGCCCGCACCGAAGGCGAAAGCCCGCCGATAAATCCCATAAAAAGAGCAAAGAAAATTCCCTCAGCAAGAAGAGCAGGGGTAATATGAAACGCAAAGGCAACGTTGGAGAATGTTTGCCAGTTAATGGTCGAGGTCGTATAGCCGTTGATGGGAAACACAATGATGCAGCCGATAATGCCGCCTATCAGCGCAATGAACAGCGACTCGCACATAAAGGAAACGATAATAGTGCCCTCGCTAAAGCCCAGAGCGCGCAAGGTGGCAATTTCCCGGACACGCGCTGAAATGGCCGAATACATGGTATTGAGCGCGCCGAAAACCGCACCAATTCCCATAACCATTGCCACCAGAAAGCCAAGCACGCGGATAACCGTGGTTACCATGCGGGATTGGCGTTCATAGTATTCGGTTTCCCGTTCCACCTGCACGGTAAGGCGCGGGTCGGCCGCAAGCGCATTTTTGAATTCGGCAAAGGCAAATGGGGACGTAAGACGAACCGTAACCGACTGACAAAGAGACGGGGAGCGTTTATAGGTCTGGTTGAGCACCATGCCGTCGCACCAGATTTCTGAATCAAAGGCGCTGCCCTGTGCGTCCATGATGCCGACCACGGTCCAGGTTCGTCCGCCAAAATGTGGCTGGCCACCCAGCTCAAAGCCGCGGTATATGCCGGGGATATTTTTACCCACGATCAGTTCAGGAAGGCCTGGGGTAAAGACGCGACCACGTATCAGTTTTACCGAACTGCGTACTTCAAATGCGCGCACTGAAATGCCGCGCACCTGAACCAGCGCTTCGGCATTTGTTGAACGCTGCGGCAGCGCGGCCACAACGATGACCTCGGGGCTGACCAGCGGACTGCCATCATGCCCTTGTGCTATACCCGGAGCGTCCCGGATGACCTTAATCTGGGGCAACATGATGACACTTTCCATTTCAGACGAAGAACCGCCGCGCCGCACCATGGCATTGTGCGGCGAACCTGACGAGACCAGCGCTGCTTCAAATCCGCGTGCCATGGAGAGCGTTGCGACGAATACTGCAACCACCCCTGCAATGCCGAGGACGGCCACGGCATTTGATGCCCAGCGAATTATTATACTGCGGATATTATAAATGATGGGTATGGCCATCGTCAGGTTCTGCGTAAAGCCTCAACAATGTTCAGTTTCATGGCAAACAGTGCGGGCGCTATGCTTGACAGCACCCCGATCAAAAGCGCCAGCATCAATCCGACCAGCATTTTTTGCGGAGCAAGATAAAATACCGGAAGCATCCCGCCCGTTGGATCTCCGGTCAAGGTATAGAGTTTTCCCGCCAGAACACCCATACTGCCGCCGATCACGGCGATACACAGGGATTCTGCAATTACCAAAAACAGAATGGCAGTGTCAGAATACCCGATGGTCTTGAGCGTTGCAAACTCTCCGGTTCGCTCCCGCACAGACATTGACATGGTGCTGCCGGTTACCAGCAGCAAGGTGAAAAACACAACCCCGCCCACCGAGAGCATAATGAGCTTGATATTGCCGATCTGTTTTACAAAGTCAGCAGCAAAGGATCGTTCGGTATCGGTTTTTGTTTCATAGGCGGAATTGGCAAACCGCCGGTCGATTGCGGCAACCACTGCGGCGGCCCTCTCAATATCCTGAACTTTTACCAGATACCACCCCACTGTTCCTTTGCCGAACTCCGGCGGCCGGCGCTCATCAAGAAAATCATAGTGAAACCAGAACTGGGTTATATCATCCTCATGTCGCGTCCCGTCATAGACGCCGCGAATGTTAAATTCCCATGTTCCCGGCCAGATTGTGCCGCGCAGGGGAATACGGTCGCCGATTTTCCAGCCAAATTTTTCCATCGTCCGCCGGCCCACCACGCATCCCTCTTTGTCCCGGATAAACGCCTGCCACTGCTTTTCCGGAACTTTGAATTCAGGATACATCTGGAGATGCCCGTTTACGTCAATGGCAATCTGGGGAAAAAAATTCTTTTCATTTTGATAGATACCGCCAAACCATACCGCAAAGGTTACCTGTTTAACCCCCGGAATCTGCATCAGCCGCTCGCGATAGGAAAACGGAAGGGGCTGGATAATAGAGGTTTTATTCACTACCACCAATCGGTCTGCGCCGGCAACTTCAACCCCCTGGTTAAATGAAGCCTCAATGGTTGCCAGGAGGCAATAGAGAAACAGCGCGACCGTGAATGACCCGATGGTCATGCTAAAACGCACTTTTTTACGCAGAAGATTTGCCACCAGGAAAAAAAAGAATTTCATACGCCATCCCGCCGTTTTTGTCCTTCAACCAGAACCCCCTTGTCAAGATGCAGAACAACTTGTGCTCGTTCTGCCGCCCGGGGATCATGGGTGACCATGAGAATGGTTTTCCCAAAATCTTCAACCAAGCGCTCCAGCAGGTTCAGGATATCGTCTGCGCTATGCCGGTCAAGATCGCCGGTCGGCTCATCGCACAGCAAGAAAGTGGGATCTGATACAATCGCCCGGGCAATCGCGACGCGCTGTTCCTGACCGCCAGAGAGCTGGCGCGGATAGTGGTGCATGCGATCGGCAAGCCCGACCACTGACAGCGCAGCCTCCACATGAGTGCGTCG
>Ga0101944_10001958_pt1 | contig 36842 bp, 36 predicted proteins | sample DewCreD2012metaG_FD_75245 | JGI IMG/M metagenome (GOLD analysis project Ga0101944, IMG submission 75245) | Hot spring sediment bacterial and archeal communities from British Columbia, Canada, to study Microbial Dark Matter (Phase II) - Dewar... ... | reverse complement strand
GTTGGCCCTGAACCAAGAACGAACAACCAACAATCAAAAACTCCCCCTCTCAGGCGAGCCGAGTTTTGGGCGTTGCGGGCGGCATGGAGACCGGGTAGCATGACGGCATGAGACACGCGAGGGCAATCGAGAAACTGAGTCGGGCCTTGAGGTCGCGGTACGGTCGCCAAATTCGGGATATCCTTGTCTTCGGATCTGTCGCGCGAGGCACGGATACAGCCGCATCCGATATTGATGTCCTGGTGATCTTCAGTTCCGACGCAGGCCCTGTGGGATGGCGGTTGGAGAGAGCGGTTCGCGATATCGCCTTCCCGGTTGAGCTTGAGGAGGATGTCGTGTTCGACCTGAAAGCCGTCGCGGAAGACGATTTGCAGGGGCTGCGGGGACATACCCCATTTATGGAGCGTGTGACCCGCGAGGGAGTGGCCGTATGAACGAGGAGGAACGCGCCGCATACACCGCCCGCAGGCTGGAAGCCGCAAGGCAGACGCTTGCGGATGCCGAGATGCTGTTCGGGAACGAGCGCTACCGCAGCGCCGTAAATCGTGTGTACTACGCCATGTTCTACGCCGTCGCGGCGTTGGCCCTGAAGCATGGTTTTTCGACGTCTTCCCACGGCCAGTTGAGGGGGTATTTCAACAGGGAATTTGTCAAACCGGGACTCGTCCCGGTCGATCTGGGGAAGGGATATGGGACTGCGTTCGACGCGCGGACGAAGGGCGACTACGACGACCTGGCGTCGTTTGAGCGCGATCAGGTTCGCGCCATGCTGGACGACGCGCGCAAGCTCGTTGATGCCGTCGCGCGACTTGTTGAGCGACCTGGGGCATGCGAAAACGAGTGATTCAGGACGCCTGTCTGTTCATCCTCGGCCGGGCGTCGTTGCTGAGGTCTGTGGTCTGGTGTTATCCGCTGACGCAAAGACCGCAGACCGCAGACGCCGCACTCCAAGCCAATGCCTCCGAAGATCTGTGGTCTGAGTCTATTGACCTGCCGCTATGCACAAACGAACCCAAACCATTCCTGACCTCCCCGACGACGTGGTGTTGTCCGTGCGCCACGTGAGCAAGAAATTTTGCCGCAACCTGCGCCGCTCGATGTGGTACGGGATGCAGGATCTGGGCCGCAATCTGCTGGGGCTGCGGCCAAATGGTTCCGGGTTCTTTGTTGAACACAACTCCGAACCAACAACGAACAACCAACAACCAAGCCCCCCTCTCAGGCGGGATGAGTTTTGGGCGTTGCGGGACATCTCCTTCGACCTCAGGCGTTGCGGGGTTCCGGCGATTGTTCGCCGTCCGCGGAAACGGCTGCGGCAAGGCTGTGGCAAGGCTTGACGCGCACAACCTGTCGGGTACAATGACGTTATGAAGCTGGAGTTGCAGAGTCCCGTCTTGGAGAAGCTGGAGATCAATCCTGCCGATCTGCTGATTGATATTGCCGTGGGCCTGTACGTCGAAGGGAAGGTAACCATCGGCGAGGCGGCGGACGTTGCGCGTATGCCGCAGGCTGAATTCCGGAAGCTGCTGGGACGCCTCAATGTCCCCATCCAATACGACCTCGACGATTTCCAACATGACCTCGCCGTTCTTCATGAGCGAGGCGTGCGGTGATACTCGTCGTGAGCGACATCGGCCATCAGCGCATTGCTGCGCATTGGTCGGGAGGAGATTCTGCAGGCCCTCTACGATCGGATTCTCATTCCGCAGGCGGTCCAACAGGAATTGCTTCGCGGTCATATGGCCGTGCCGAGTTTCATTGAGGTGCGCGAGATGGCCGAATCCTCCGATCTGCGCCGTCTCCGAACGATTCTGGACGAAGGGGAAGCGTGCGCGATCGCCTTGGCGAAGCAGATTCATGCCGACTTGATTCTGCTGGACGAGAAGAAAGGCCGTGCAGCGGCTGATCAGGCAGGACTGCGGTATATTGGGTTGGTGGGCGTTCTGGTTGAGGCCAAGTGGCGGGGCGTGATTTCGGCCGTCCGTCCCATTCTTGAGCGCCTGGTTGAGGACGCAGGGTTCCGCTTGGCGCCGTCACTGCGTGCAGCCGTCCTTCGTGAAGCGAAAGAGAATTGATAGGATAGGGACGGATCCCGGTTCTCCACTCTTTCCTCACTCCACACTCCGCACCAAGCACCCCGCACCAAGAACTAAGCACCATGCACCTAGCACCGAGCACTGCTCTCCCCGACGGCGTGGTCCTGTCCGTAAGGCACGTCTCGAAAAAGTTCTGCTGCATGGGGAAGACCTTGGACCTGAGACCCTGGACCTTAGACCATAGACCCTGGACCTTGGATGGCGGGTTCTGCAGTCCAAAGTCTAAGGTCCAATTTCTGCAGTCCAAAGTCTAAGGTCCAATTTCTGCAGTCCAAAGTCTAAGGTCCACAGTCCTGTCCTGGACCATGGATCAGGGAGTAGGAGGGGGAAATGAGGGACTACACGAAAATACGGGCATGGAAGAAGGCGGACGACTTTGTGGTGGCGGTGTACGAGGCGACGCGGCGCTTCCCGAAGGAGGAACTCTATGCGGTCACCGGTCAGATTCGCCGGGCCGCGTATTCGGCGCCGGCCAATATTGTCGAAGGCGCCACGCGCGAATCGACAAGGGACTATCTCCATTTTCTCCATATTGCGCGGGGTTCGCTGACCGAAACGCGCTACTTCCTGCATTTGGCCCATCGGCTCGGCTACCTGTCTCCGGAGCAAAAGGCGGGCTTGACCGAGCAGGCGGACGAAGCGCTTCGTGTCTTGGCGGGTCTGATCCGGTCGGTGGAGGCGGAAAGGGGATTGGATGCTGGATCATAGACCCTGGCCCTTAGACCTTAGACCTTGGACCTTGGATGGCGGATTCCGCAGCCCGAGGTCCAAAGTCCAAAGTCTAAGGTCCAAAGTCCAACCTCTGCAGTCCAAAGTCTAAAGTCTATGGTCTAAGGTCCAACTTTTTCGAGACGTGAGCACGCTCAACATGGTTGAAAAGTCCAGAATGCCGGATCTGCCCGACGACGTGGTCCTGTCCGTAAGGCACGTCTCGAAAAAGTTCTGCCGCAACCTGCGGCGGAGCATGTGGTACGGGATGCAGGATTTGGGGCGCAATCTGCTGGGGCTGCGGCCGGCGGGCGGCCGGAAGGCGATGGCCCATTCGAAGCCGGCAGATGGCACGCCCGCCGGCGGTGCGGAAGCGGGTGCCGAGCGGGAAGCCTGCCCCAACCTTCCGCCGCTGCGCAAGGACGAGTTTTGGGCGCTGCGGGATGTTTCTGTTGAACTGAAACGGGGCGAAGTTCTGGGTCTGATTGGCCGAAACGGCGCCGGCAAGACGACGTTGCTGCGTCTCTTGTCAGGCATTTTCCCGCCGGATGCAGGAGAAATCCGCATCCGCGGCCGCGTGGCGACCTTGATTGCGCTGGGCGCGGGTTTTCATCCTCACCTGACAGGAAGAGAGAATGTCTTTCTTAACGGAGCGATTCTCGGCATGTCGCGGGAGGAGGTGGCGGAGAAGCTCGAACAGATTATTGCCTTCGCCGATCTCAAAGGCTTCATCGATGCCCCGGTTTCGACGTACTCTTCGGGCATGTATGTGCGGTTGGGTTTTTCGGTTGCCATACACCTCGACCCGCAAGTGCTCTTTGTGGACGAAGTTCTAGCGGTCGGGGATGTCGGCTTTCGGCGCAAGAGCATGGAGCGGCTTCAGCAACTGACGGCCGGCGGCGTGAGCGTCATTTTTGTCTCGCACCATATGCCGGCGGTGGAGTTCATGAGCACGCGCTGCTGCTGGTTGGACGGCGGCCGCGTGCGAATGGCCGGCAAACCGCAGGATGTGATTGAGGCCTACCTGGACGTTGTCGATACGGAAGAGGAAACCAGTCAGAGACAAAGAGCACCGGAAACAAGGGCGCTCTATCCCATCCGGCTTATGGCGGTGCGCACCTCGGACTTGGGAGGCCTAAGAAAGGAGGTATTTGCTTTCAAAGAACCGATCGTGGTGCAATTCGAGTACGAGTGCACGGAGGATGTCACCCGGCCCTATTTTACGTTCAGCCTGTTTCGTCCCGCTCTGGGCGAGCACAAGGCGTTCGATTTTGCGGCCTTCAACATGTTCAATGACGCCGTCGCTTGGGACTTTAAACGGGGACGAGGCTTCGTCGAGTGCGTCATTCGCGATCCCCGGCTGGCGCCCGGTCCGTACGAAATCCGCTGCGGAATTATGCGGCAACCCACCATGGCCGTGGGGCAGGGCTGGTACGAAATGCCTCTGATTCGAGGGGGGTTCCAGGTGCAAGCGACCGCGGAGGAGATTGGCCAGCCGCAGATTCTCACTTCGTTTCGTCGCCTCATGTTGCCGGTGATTCTCGATCACACATGGCGGACAAATGACGGACGGTTGGCCGAACGTTAGGGCCAAGCATCGGCTGATAGCCACGGCACAGGATGCCATGATCAGTCCCATTGCCATTATCACGGCTCGGGGGGGGTCGAAAGGGATACCTGGCAAGAACATCAAAACACTCGGGGGTAAACCTCTGATCGCTTGGACCATCGAAGCAGCCATAAAGAGTCGGCGACTAAAACGCGTGATTGTCTCCACCGACGGTAAGGACATTGCCCGCGTCTGTCGGCAATACGGCGCAGAGGTGCCTTTTCTGCGTCCTCCGGAATTGGCGCGTGATGACTCAAGCCACTTGGAGGTGATGGAGCATGCCATTCGGTGGTTAACCGAGCATGAGGGGGTGCAGCCCGAGTATGTTTTGTTGCTTCAGCCGACCTCGCCTTTCCGTACGGAGATGGACATCAATGCAGCACTGGATTTGGCAACGAAACGCCAAGCAGACGCGGTCATCAGTGTGTCTCCCGTTGCGAGTCATCCATATTGGACAAAACGGATTATGGATGATGGAACGCTGGCAGATTTCGTGCCCCTGCCTTTGCGGTCCCTGCGGCGACAGGATTTGCCGCCGGCATATGTACTGAATGGGGCAATTTACCTTATTCGGACGGCATCACTGTTGCGGGACAGGAAATTGGTGCCTAAGAATGCCGTGGCTTACATCATGCCGCCGGAGCGATCCTTGGACGTTGACACGCCTTGGGATTGGCATGTGGCTGAACTCTTGATGCAGGAGGGCAAGCGTGCCAGTCGCGATTGAAATTGGGAGGCGACTGGTCGGGCCGGGCCAGCCGTGTCTAATCATTGCAGAGGCCGGCGTAAACCACAACGGGGACAAGGCTTTGGCGCGAGAGCTTGTCACGATGGCTGCCCAATGCGGGGCGGATGCCATCAAGTTTCAGACTTTTAGGGCTCGGGCCTTAGCAGCACCTACGGCCCCCAAGGCAGCGTATCAACGATCAGAGAGCGTTGACGACGAGACGCAACGTGAAATGCTGGAACGGTTGGAATTGCCAAGATCGAGTTACCGCGAACTTGCGGACCTGTGTGCCGCGTTGGGGCTGATTTTTCTATCCTCCCCGTTCGATGAGGAGTGTGTCGACTTTCTTGAAGCGTTGGGCATGGTCGCTTTCAAAATCCCATCGGGAGAGATCACCAATCTGCCGTTGCTGGCACACGTGGCTCGAAAGGGCAAACCGATCATCCTTTCCACGGGTATGTCTCGGATGGAAGAAGTTGCTCTGGCGATGAAGACCATTCGGACATCGTGTGGTGTGCCGGTGATCCTCCTGCATTGCGTCAGTATGTATCCAGCAGATCCCGAAGCGGTGAACCTGAGAGCAATGGAGGCGATGGCGAAAGCATTCGCCGTTCCGGTGGGTTATTCGGACCATACGTTGGGGATCGAAGTGGCGGTCGCTGCTGTAGCGAGAGGGGCTTGCGTCATTGAGAAACACATCACGCTCGATCACAGCCTTCCCGGCCCGGATCAAAAAGCGTCCATCGAACCGGCGCAGCTGAAAGCCTTGGTTCGCGCAATCCGGAACGTAGAGGCAGCGATGGGAGATGGAAGAAAGAATCCCACGAGTGAGGAGCTTCGGAATGCGGTTGTAGTTAGAAAGAGCGTTGCCGCCGCCTGTGATATTCCATCTGGAACAAACATTCGCGCTGATATGCTTGTCCGCATTCGGCCGGGAACCGGAATCTCGCCAGTCTATTTGAACAGGATCGTTGGTCGTCGTGCGCGACGGGATATCCCGGCGGGTACCCTGATTGAATGGGAGATGGTCTGGTGAGGACTGTGGGGGTCGTCACGGTTTCGCGTTCCGATTACGGTCTGTACCGGCCCGTGCTGCGCCGGATTGCCGGCGAGAGATCATTGCGACTCGTCATCTATGTCGCGGGTATGCACCTTGAACGGGCATACGGGAAGACAGTTTCTCTAGTTAGCGATGACGGATTCAAGATCGCAGGATACGTACCTATGGCGCTACGAGGTGATCATCCTGCGGTTACTGCACGGGCGATAGGTTTAGGGGTTCTGGGTTTTGCTCGTATATTTCGGCGACGCCGGCCAGATATTCTGGTCGTACTGGGCGATCGCTTCGACATGGTTCCCGCCGCGTTGGCCGCTCTGCCTTTCAAAATACCGGTCGCGCATATTCACGGGGGGGAGACAACAGAAGGCGTGATCGATGAATGCCTGCGTCATATGTTGACAAAGCTGAGCCATTTGCATTTTGTGAGCACGCGTATCCATAGGCGTCGGGTGATTCAGATGGGTGAAGAGCCCTGGCGCGTCGTGGTAAGCGGCGCACCAGGATTGGACAATTTGCGGACGTTGCGGCATTTGTCTGCCGAGGAAGTCGCTAAGGCGCTCGGGTTTCCCTTAGAAGCCAAAGTGCTGTTGATCACCTTGCATCCAGAAACCTTGAGGTGTGAGACACCGGCGCAACAGTACCAGGAATTACTGGCGGCGCTGGAGGCCATTGAGGCACAGATGGTTTTTACGCTGCCCAACGCTGATACCGGTGGTCGAATCGGTGCAAAGCTCATCCGAGGCTTTGTTGCCACACATCCTTGCGCTCACTTTGTTGAAAATTTAGGTACAGAACTGTACCTTAATCTGATGCGCCACGCGTCGGCCATGGTTGGAAACTCGTCGAGCGGATTGATCGAAGCGCCGTCGTTTCACTTGCCAGTTGTTAACATCGGCAGGCGGCAGGCGGGACGGATGCGGGGTGCGAATGTCATCGATGTCAGGAGCGAACGAGGAAGCATTCTTGCGGGAATTCGAAAGGCGTTGACGCCAAGGTTCCGTTCGAAGCTATCCGGTCTAAGAAACCCTTATGACGCCGGTAAGCCAGCGGCGGATATCATCGTCGATCGGTTGGTCTCGATTAGATTAGGCGAGCGCTTGATTACCAAACGCTTTCACGATCTGGTGAATCATGGATAACCGTGTGATTGGAATTGGCGCGGGCGGACATGCGCGTGTCGTTCTAGAAACTCTGCAGGTCATGGGTGTGCACGAGATCATCGGACTGCTGGATGCTCGTCCAGAATTGCACGGACAAAGAATCCTGGGCGTGCCGGTATTGGGAGATGACGGTCTATTGGGCGCGTTGCGGGATGAAGGCGTTCGACATTTCTTTCTCGGAATCGGTTCTACGAAGAGGACATCACTGCGCCGTCAGGTCTACGAAAGACTGGTGAGGGAAGGGTTTGAGGCCGTGGACGTGATTCACCCATCGGCGGCTGTTTCTGCGTCAGCCACCCTCGGGCGGGGTTCAGTGATTTTGGCTGGCGCCGTTGTTGGGCCGGGCGTGGTGTTGGAGGAGAATGTCATCGTCAACAGCGGCGCGGTCGTGGAGCACGACTGTATTGTCGGGGGCCACGTACACATTGCGTCGGGGGCCGTGTTGGGCGGGGCGGTTCAAGTCGGGACGGAAGCGCACATAGGCAGCGGCGCTGTGGTGCTGCAAGGGCTGCGCATCGGGAGTGGAGCGACTGTTGGCGCAGGTGCGGCCGTCATCTCGGACGTGTCGGCGGGCACTACGGTAGTAGGGGTGCCCGCGAGAGCTTTGAGGTCCCACTCCTAAATGAATTCTACACTCAAAGAGATGACGATTACCGCAGAAACCTCCATCCTGGAGGCCATGGCTTGTATCGATAAGAATGCGCGCGGAATTGCCTTGGTAGTCCAGCCGGATCAACGACTGATTGGAACAGTAACGGACGGTGATCTCCGCCGGGCGTTGTTGAAAGGGGCTACACTTGATGCGGCGGTCGGCCCCTATATGCAGAGGGATTATTGGGCGGTGGGCCCTACGGTCAGCCGGAACGAGGTTCTGGATATGATGCGTGCCCGCAGCATCGAACAAGTGCCCATTGTCAATGCCGCGGGGCAGCTGATCGGGCTGCACGTGCTGCGGGAGATGCTGGGTGCGATTGAACGTCCCAACTGGGCGGTCCTCCTGTGCGGGGGCGAAGGGTTGCGTTTGAGGCCGCTTACTGAAACGATCCCAAAGCCCATGGTCACCGTGGCCGGACGTCCGCTCTTGGAGCGCCTGGTGCTTCACTTGGTCGGTTACGGGTTCAGGCGGATTTTTTTGGCTGTGAACTACAAGTCGGAAATCATTGAGCAACATTTTGCGGAGGGGCGTGAGTTTGGCTGCCGAATCGAGTATCTGAGAGAAAGGACACCGTTGCATACCGGCGGGGCTTTGGCGCTCTTGCCTGAGGTGCCGCAGGCGCCTCTGTTGGTGATGAACGGGGACCTTCTGACGCAGGTTGACGTGGCGAAGATGATGGCATTTCACGAGCGAGGTCGGTACGCTGCCACCATAGGGTTTCGACGGTATCTTCAGGACTTTCCCTTCGGGTGTTTGGAGGTAGAAGGAGATCGGCTGCTTCGCGTTGATGAGAAGCCGGTGTTTGAGCGGCTTGTTAATGCGGGCGTGTACGTGTTGGCTCCGTGGCTAATACGCAGGATTCCTCCCCGATCTTATCCTATCACGTCGCTCTTTGAGGAAGCGCTCGAGGAGGGCGTTCCCATCGGCGTTTTTGAGATCGAAGATGAGTGGATGGACATTGGCTACGAAGAACAACTGCGCGCTGCGCGAAGGGGAGGGCGGGATGGCATTTTGGGCGGGACGGCGAGTGTTGGTGACGGGCGCAGGCGGGTTCATCGGTAGCCATCTGGCGGAACGGCTTGCCGCTTGCGGTGCGCGGGTACGGGCGTTTGTACACTACAACGCCCGAGGAACCAACGGATGGCTAGATGATTCCCCTGTGCGGTATGATCTTGAGATTTTTGCCGGCGACATACGGGACCGAGACCTGGTGGCTGCAGCAGTGAAAGGTATGGACATTGTCTTTCATCTCGCAGCGCTAATCGGGATTCCTTACTCCTACCATGCGCCGCTGTCGTATGTGCAGACAAACGTTGAAGGAACTCTGAATGTCCTTCAAGCCGCTCGCGAGGCAGGGGTTGGGCGAGTCGTTCACACGTCCACAAGTGAGGTGTATGGAACGGCGCGAAGCGTTCCGATCGCGGAGACACATCCATTGTGTGCTCAATCGCCCTACGCGGCCAGCAAGATCGGAGCCGACAAATTGGCGGAAGCGTTCCATCTCTCGTATGGTCTTCCTGTTGTGCTTCTCAGACCATTCAACACCTACGGGCCCCGTCAATCGCTTCGTGCTATTGTACCCACCATCGCGTCGCAGTTGCTGGCCTCTCAGAAGGTAAAGGTGGGTAGCCTCAGCCCTCGACGGGATCTCAATTTTGTTTCCGATACGATTGCAGGTTTCATGCAGGCTGCTTCCTCTGAGTCGGCTGTTGGCGAGACCATAAACATTGGGAGCGGGAGGGAAACCAGCGTTGGTGACTTAGTTGGTATGATGGCGGCCATTGTCGGCTGCAAGCCGGTTATCGAGTGCGAGTCGTGTCGAGTAAGACCTCCGGGTAGCGAAGTGGAACGGCTGTTAGCCGACAACACGAAGGCCCGGAGCCTGTTGGCCTGGACGCCGGAAGTGCCGCTGGAAAAAGGTCTGGCTTTGACGGTGGAGTGGTTCAGGCAACGTGCTCCTCAGCAGGATGTCGCTCGCTATACCGTTTGACGACAGTCGCCGCGTCTGCTTTGGCGTCAGGAAGGATTTGCTGACTCCCCGCGGGAGGTGCCAATAAACTTTCGGAGCAATAAATTACCCCCTGCTTTTCTCGTCCTGGTTGCCGTAGCAGGTGTGCATGGTCTGTTGCTCTTGAACGACGGTGTCTATTGGGATGATTGGTTGATTCTGAAGGCTCACGAGACGGGAGATGCGTGCTCAATCCAGGAGTGGTTCACAGAATCGGGTGTTCCGCTGGTCGGCTATATTCACCGGTGCATGGGATCGTTCCCCAACACCGTCTTTGCCTACAAGGCGACGGCATTCTGCGCCGTTGTAGCAAGCGCCCTTCTGATTTATGCCAACATGACTCTATGGCACGTAACCACCCCAGCGCAAAACGTAGCCGTCGCGATTTTTAGCGTGTCTTATCCGGCGTTCCGGGTTCACATGCTGCTGGTTATGCTGCCGTTTCTCCTGTGCCATGCTGTATTCTGGGCGGGCATGTTGTTTGTCGGCCTCGGCTTTCATTCTTCGCATAGACAGCGCGGCCTCTTACAAACCATGGCTGCGGTTGTCACGCTTTGTTTCGGTTTCACGATCAACTCATTGCTGCTTTTCTACATGGGCCTTATGACGGTGCTTCTGCTTCTCCGCCAGACACGATCGGGGACCGAAGTCCCTAGTCATGTCGGCAGGGAAACGATTGTAAGCTATGTGATCCTTCTAATGTTGCCTTTTCAGTATTGGGTGTTTAAGCGTTGGGTCTGGCCCGTTTCCGGATTGTATCAGAACTACAATACCCTGCAGTTTTGTGTGTCCAACGTAGTGGAGATGGGGAGACGATTCGTCGATTCGTCGATCATAGCTCAATTTTCGGAGATGTGCCGATGGTTCACGACGCATCGATTGGTGGCGTTAGGGTTTGTTCTGGGATCTGCAGTCGCCGCCTGCTGGGGGGCTTTTGTGGGGGATGTCCCCAGGGGGGTGGAGCGGGCCGTTGGTCTCGTGGTCTGCGGTGCCGGCTTGCTTGTCTGCGCGATTGCTCCTTACGCCTTGGTTGGCAAAGCGCCAGCGATCCATGGAGTAAATACACGCCACGCACTCTTGGTAGGTTTCCCTATGGCGTTGATCCTCGTGGGGGGGCTTTCTTTGCTCTGCGCATGTCAATTCCAATGGGTTCGGTGGTGTCAGCGCTTTTTGCTGTTGATGATGTTCAACTGCTTCTGGATTGCTCAGGTCACCAACTATCTTGGTTGGCAGGGTTTATGGGTCAGAGACCGCTCAGTGATCGTCAACCTTAGCGCCATCAAGCAGGCGAGAAACTACTCGGTATATTGGATTCATGAGTCATTCTGGCTTGGCGACAAGACGTGGGATCAGCAAAGCCACCCCTTCTATGCCTGGGCTTCTATCTTCAGGCGGGCATGGGGCGGCGAATCGCGGATCGGCCTGCATGCTTGGGGGGATCCAGCTTCTGGCTTGAACCCCCTGCAGTCGCCGGAATTCCCGCTTGATCCTCAGCTCTTCTTTGTACCACGTTATAGTCTCGGCGACTTTAATCCGGCAGGCCCGCAGGCGGTCCTTTCGATAGAGGAAGGCATTCCGGCCCTCTCCAGCATGAACTTGTGCGCTCGCTACCTGTTCTACCGGCACTTGCAACCCAGCGGTCTGAACGCGTTTCTTCGCCGCATTTCGATGGTGCATGTTACGCCGGTTCTGCGAAGAAAGGCAGACAAATGAAAACGAAGCCAAGCGATTCGACATCGAACCAGCGGGCATCCGATGAGTATTGGCAAAACTCGCCCTCTGCTTTCGATACCCTCTACAGGCGAGGTTTTGTGACGCGTGCGTTTTTGAGGCGTCGGATGGCCCTGCTGCAGTCCATACTGCCGCTCAATCCCCAGGACCGCCTAGCGGACATCGGTTGTGGGTCAGGCGTGCAAATCATCGAGTTAAGTCGCCGAGTGGCCGAGGTTGTTGGTTTTGACTACTCTGCCCAGATGCTCGTTCTGGCGAGGCAGAGAATCATGGAGGAAGGGATCCGAAATGCGGTCGTCCGCCTGTGCGACGTATACCACTTGGACTCTGAGGATGCGGAATTCGACGCAATAATCGCTCTGGGCCTCGTCGATTATCTCGACGACGTTCGGCGTGCCCTGTCTGAGATGGCCCGCATCTGCAAAGACGGCGGACGTCTGGTGGTTACCATGCCGAAGTCCCCTAGCATGTTCTCTTTTCTACGACGGGGGCTTGGCCTGTGGTTGAGGATGAAGGTGCTCCATCTGCCGCCAATCCTCTTCACAGCTGGAAAATCGTTGGCCGTGGAGCTAGTGGAAGGTGCTGGGTTCCACCTTGTTGACATTCGTGCTCTGTGGTCGACCATGTGGATAATCTCTGCGGTGCGAGTCGGCAGAGAGACGAGGCGGTCTTCCCGTGAATCGACGCAACAATAGCCCGCGGGTATTGGAACCTGGAGTTCCCGTTTCGAGGGGCGGGATCCCGCTTTGCGTTCCTGAAATCCACGGCAACGAGTGGCGGTATATCAAAGAATGTTTAGACACCAATTTTGTTTCATCGGTGGGTCCTTTTGTAGATCGCTTCGAACGGACGGTTGCAGCGTATGTGGGTACCCGATTCGGCGTGGCCACCGTCAATGGCACGTCGGCACTGCACACGGCTTTGTTGGTGGCCGGTGTCGAGCCTGGCGACGAGGTCTTGGTTCCCGCGCTTACCTTCATTGCACCTGCGAATGCTGTACGGTACGTGGGTGCCTGGCCGGTATTCATCGACGCAGATTCCGACTATTGGCAAATTGACATACAGGAGTTGCGCAAGTTTGTTATCGCAGATTGTCGGTTCTCGAACGGTACGCTGCGAAACCGGCGAAGTGGTCGGCGTGTGAAGGCGATCATCCCGGTGCACATACTCGGCCATCCGTGTGATATGGAGCCGATTATGAACTTGGCGGTACAGTATGGGCTCTGCGTCATCGAAGACGCCACAGAAAGCTTGGGCGCAAAGTATCGAGGAGGAGTGACGGAAGGGTTTCAGACAGAATCTATGTCCAGGCGAGGTGGAGTCAGGAAAGCGGACGAGAGACAGAACAAGACGTTCTGGAGTCGTGTCGGATCGATCGGGCACATCGGCTGCTTCAGTTTTAATGGGAACAAAATCATCACGACGGGTGGTGGGGGTATGCTCACCACAAACAACGAGACGTGGGCCGAAAGAGCCAGATATCTGACAACTCAGGCGAAAGACGACCCCACTGAGTATGTGCACAAAGAGATAGGGTTTAATTACCGTATGTCAAACCTTCAGGCGGCAATGGGTTGTGCGCAGATGGAACGGATCGATGAATTCGTTTGTGCGAAGCGGCGAATCGCACAGAACTACGCCCAGTGGCTTGCCGGCTGTGAGGGTGTCAAGATCATGGCCGAGGCGGCCTGGGCTTTTTCCACGTGCTGGTTGACCACTGTCGTTTTTGAGGAGGGCAGCGGCATTGAGGCGCGAGATGCACTGCGACAGCTGCAGGCGGGGGGAGTTCAGGCCAGACCGCTGTGGCAGCCTCTGCACCTTTCGCCGGCGCACGCCGCCGCGTCAGGCCGTTCTTGTCCGGTTGCAGAGACGCTGCATGCGCGCGCGTTAAGTCTGCCGTCGTCGGTGGGGCTTACCCCCACAGCACAGGAGCGAGTAGTGGAGATGATTTGGCGGATCGCCAAGCGCCGGAAAAGCGGTCGCGCTTCGTTCCGGCCATGCGTCAGCGGATGGCTGCGGTAGGGGCCATGCAGCGCATGAACGTGGCATGTTTCATGACGTACGCCTGCATGTGTCCGCATTTCGAGACGGAGTTGGAGTTGATGCAGCGGCACCTGGATCGAGGCGATCGCGTGTTTCATGCCCATTGCCGCGGCGAACAGACGGCCTGCGACCAGAACCCGCAGCGTTCCGCCGGCGCTTGTCTGCGCTGCATGGCCAAACACCGCGCCGGTTTGCGGCTTCTCTCGCGCCCTGTACGGAAAATCCCCTTGATCCGGCTGACCGCGGCTCAGCGTCAGGAACTGGCGGCCGTGCCGCGGCGCTTTGCCGCCGGGGAAGAGCTGCGGGAGTTCCGTCTCGGCAATTTTGACGCGGGCTGGGCTGTCGTCTCCTCCTTGATTTCGCATTTCCGCGATCCAGAGCTCAACCAGCGCGATCTGTGGACGCTGGTCTGGAACTTTCTCATTTCCGCCGGGGCGGTCTATCGATCTACGGCCAACGCCCTTGCCCGTTATGATATCGAGCAGGTGTATGTCTTCAACGGCCGTTGGGCCGCCAGTCGAGCGGTCTTGCGCGCATGTCAGGAAGCCGGCGTGAAGTGTCTGGTGCATGACCGCGGCAGCCATCTGGGCAAATTCGCGCTTTTCGAAAACACCACGCCGCATGACCGTTCTTACCACACAAGACAAATGCGCGCCGCTTGGAACGAAGCGGCCGGCAATCCCGAGCGCCAACGGATCGCGGCGGAATTCTATGAGGACCGTCGCCGCGCGAAAGTCCAGTCGTGGGTCTCCTTTGTCAAAGACCACAAGCCCGGCTTGCTGCCGGAGGGTTGGGAGTGCCGCAAACGAAATCTCGTGGCGTTTTCGTCTTCCGAGGACGAATTTGCCGCCATCGGCCGCGATTGGGTCGGTCCGCTCTATGAGAACCAGATCGCCGGCCTGCGGCGTCTGGCGGCCGACTTGGAGCGATACCGGGACAGACTGCACCTTTACATTCGATTGCATCCGAATCTGCGAGGAGTGGTCAACGCGCACACGCGCGAGATGGGGAGACTGGCGTCGGATTTTGTGACCGTTATTTCACCGGACAGCCCGGTGAGTTCGTACGCCCTATTGGACGCTGCGAGCACCGTATTGACGTTTGGCTCTACCATGGGCATCGAGGCTGCCTATTGGGGGAAGCCCAGCGTGCTGCTCGGTCAATCGTTCTATCGCGGTCTGGGAGGGGTGTATGAGCCGAAGACGCACGAGGAAGCTGTGGCCATGCTGGCCGCGGATCTCAAGCCCCTGGATCGCGAACCGGCCTTCATGTACGGTTACTACATGAACACGTTCGGGGAACCGTTCCGGTATTTCGAAGCGACGGGCGTGTTCGAGGGTAAGTTCAAAGGCGTTCGCATCCTTCATCCGGAGTGGTCCACACGGATTGCCCGGCGATTGGGAGGCCCAACGGGGCGGCTCGCCTTGCAGTTGATGACCTGGCGTTCCCACCGTCTGTTGTTTGGCCGGACCGGTCGCCGGAAGGTTGGCGCCGAGGGGTAGTCCTCCCGTGCGTGAAGAAACGATGCGACCGACGCCGGATCGTCGGTTTTCCACCCTCGGTCCGGCGCGCCGCGCGGGACGAGGGCAGTTTTTTGCCCAGTCCTCCTAACCCCAGCCTGGAAAGACGACGCACGCTTGTGATTACGGTCTTGATATGCACCCGCAATCCACGCGCGGAGTATTTGGCCCGCGTCCTTTCCGCGCTGCGGCAACAGGATTTGGCGCTCTCCGACTGGGAACTGCTGGTGATCGACAACCGTTCCGATTCTCCGTTGGGCGCTTCCTGCAACGTTGGGTGGCATCCTCAAGGCCGAATCCTGCGCGAGGAAACGCCGGGAAAGAGCCATGCGCTGTTGCTGGGATTGCGCGAGGCGCAGGGTGAGGCCGTGGTCATCGTTGATGACGACAACGTACTGGCTCCCGACTATCTGGCGGGAGCGCGGCGCATCATGGACCAACGCCCGGAGGTGGCGGTGTGCGGGGGCAGGGTTTCGGGCGAGTTCGAAGGCACCGTACCGTCATGGGTCAAACCATACTTGATTTACTTGGCAATCAACGACTTTCGTCCCGAGACCACCATGGTGTCGCGAGCGAAAAATGCATGGCAGGTTTTACCGGCCGGCGCCGGCATGGTGATCCGGACGGGCGTGGCCAGAGCATATTTCGACCGTTGCAAGGGTGTGCGTTGGTGCCTAGGACCTGGGGCCGGAGGGCAAACCCTTGCGCGCAGCGAGGACACGGACATGGTCTATCATGCGCTCGATCAAGGCTACGCCATGGCACATTTTCCGGAACTGCGGGTGACACACCTGATCCCAAAAGAACGGCTAACCTGCCGGTACCTTGCCCGGCTGCGGCGACAAGGCGGGCGTTCCGAGGAGATCGTGCAATGCCTTCACGGATTGCATCGGCCGCAACCGTGGCGGGCCGCGTTGCGTTGGATGGTTCGGCGAGCGCTTCGGCGCTTGCCGCCGCGGGACTGGCGCGCCTGGTGGGTCGATTTGAACGCAGACATAGGGCGAATCTGTGCCTGGCGGGATTTGGCTCGCGACACCAGCGAGCCGCCGACAACGCGTTGAGCGCGCGATGAAAGTTTTGCTGGACTGCCATGTCTTTGCAACATCTCCTGGGCGCCGCGCCGGGACGGTCCGCTTCCAATGGCGCCTGCGCCGGGCCGCGCGGCGCTGGCGGGCCGGCGAGACTTCGCTGGCAAAACTCTCCGGGGCCTGCGAGAGCCCCGTGGGTGGGGGTGGCGTTCGAAAGCGCACCTTTTATGGCGAAACGTGCATTCCTTCTGGTTACGTCGCGCGCGTGTGGAGGCCGCTCTTCGCCCGGACTGAGTTCATCGCCGCCGCCGCGCACCAACGCTTCGACCAAAATGTCGTCGTCGCCGTCAAGTAAACCTCACGCCTCCCACCCGGAGCCACCGGCGCGCGCGACGGATGTCCGTCTGATCGCGTTCTACCTGCCGCAATCTCATCCGATCCCCGAGAACGACCAATGGTGGGGCATCGGCGGATTGATCGCGGCGCGCGTGAAAAGAGCTGCCGCGGTGACGTCCGCCCTTTGCAGCAGCCGGAATGCGGATGGCCGGCTGCTTGACAAGCAGCCTGGCGAATAAATATTATTCAGGCTGTGAATAGAAATGTATATCGGCCGCGTTGGCTGGCGCCGCGACTGCAGGCCATGGTTCGCGAGGCGCGCGTCACGGTGCTGACCGGGGCGAGGCAGGTGGGCAAGAGCACGTTGCTGTCGCATGAACTGGGAGATGCGTGGAGATGCTTTGCGCTGGACGATGTGGATGTGCAGGGGCAGGCGAGGCGCGACCCGGAGCTGCTGTTGACGGCGGCGCCGCGCCTCATCTTGGACGAGGCGCATCTTGTCCCGGAGTTGTTTCCCGCGATCAAGCGGTTGTGCGACGGGGATCGCGCCCGACGCTTTGTTCTGTCGGGATCGGCCAACTTGCTGCTGCTCTCGCGCACGTCCGAGTCCCTGGCCGGGCGCGCCGAGTTTCTGCGTTTGCTCCCGATGACCGGCGGCGAGCTCGGGCAGGCGGGCGCGCCGGCCTGGCTGGAAGCCGCGATGGAGGGCGCGCTGGAGCCGCCGCGGACGAGTGCCGTTCCGCGGACGTCCGACGACCTGGCGGCCTGGGTCTGGCGCGGGGGCATGCCGGAAGTGCTGTACCGGCACTCGGATTCGAGCCTGCGGAGCTGGCGTGACGGCTACCTGCGGAGCTACCTCGAACGCGATCTGCGCCAGTTGAGTCAAGTGGACAGCCTGTCGGATTTCAAGCGTCTGATGTCGCTGGCGGCGCTGCGTTGCGGTTGTCTTCTGAACCAAAGCGAACTAGCGCGGGATGCCGGGCTCACGCAACCTACGGCGCATCGCTATCTTGGACTCCTGGAAGTCAGTGAGCAGTGCGTCCGGTTGCCGGCGTTGCACTCGAATGCGTCCAAGGCCCTGGTGAAGAGCCCCAAGCTGATGTGGACCGACACGGGCGTGGCCGCGTTCTGCGCGGGTTTCCGCAGTGCGGCCGAATTGAAGGCTTCGCGCGAGTGGGGGCGTTTCTTGGAGGCGTACGTCTTCAACCAGTTGCGTGCGATCGGCGAGACGTGGGAACCGCCGGCGGAGATGGCATTCTGGCGCACGCGCGCCGGGACGGAGGTCGATTTCGTCATGCGCCGGGGGCGCCGGTTGCTGGCGATCGAGGTGAAAGCGGCCGAACGGCTGCGTTTCGAGGATACCGCCGGCATTCAGGAGTTCATGCGGCTGCACCGCGAGTGCGTGGGCGGCATCGTCCTGTACAGTGGGCGCGAAGTCGTGCGCTTGGCAAAGGGCCTTATGGCCGTGCCCATCGTCGCGCTGTACGGTTCGCCGACGCTGCAGACGACACGATCTGGCTGAGGAAACCAAGCCAGCAGCAGGAGCCATGACTCCGTCGCCCAGATTGATCGCGTTCTACCTGCCGCAGTTTCACCCAATCCCCGAGAACGATGCGTGGTGGGGGAAGGGATTCACGGAGTGGACGAACGTGGTGCAAGCGCGTCCGTTGTTCCGCGGCCTCGACCAGCCCCATCTGCCGGCGGAGCTGGGATTCTACGACCTGCGCTTGCCCGAAGTCCGGGAGCGGCAGGCCGAGTTGGCGCGCGAGTACGGCATCTCCGCCTTCTGTTACTACCACTATTGGTTCGGCGGGCGCTTCGGCGCTTGCCACCGCGGGACTGGCGCGCCTGGTGGGTCGATTTGAACGCAGACATGGGGCGAATCTGTGCCCGGCGGGATTTGGCTCGCGACAACAGCGAGCCGCCGACAACGGGTTGAGCGCGCGATGAAAGTTTTGCTGGACTGCCATGTCTTTGCAACATCTCCTGGAGGGGGTATCGCCCGGGTGTTTCGAGAGTGGATTCCCCGCATTGCCGCGCAGCGGGAAGACGTGGAGCTTACCTGGTACGCGCCCCGCGCCGCGGCCGGCTGGCGATTGCCGGCCGGTCCGCGCATCCGGCGGATCATGGGCTGGCGGCGATCGGCTGCCGGCCGATGGGCCGAGGCACGGGTGAACCGCTGGCGTCTGGCGCGCGCGGAATTCGACGTTTTTCACAGTACCTATTACGGCGCGCCTCCGGTAAAAGTTCCCCGCCGCATTATGACGGCCTATGATTTTGTGGATGACGAGACCGTCAGCTCTTTCTCGAATAACGCCTGGCCGACGGGCGACCCCTGTACGTTCGCCGCTTGGATGAAGGCCGCCATGGCAGGATCGGACCTGGTTGTGGCCATCTCCGAGCACACTCGTCAGTTGGTGCTCCATTACTGTCGTCTGTCTCCTGAGCGGGTTGTCACGGCTCAGTTGGCGGCGTCGGATGCGTTTCGCGGACCGCTGCCGACGGCCGCTGAAACCGCATCCTTTCGGGCGTCGCGGGGCCTGCACAAGGACTACTGGCTTTATGTCGGGCGCACCCGTGGATATAAAAACTTTTGGCTTTTGCTGCGGGCCTTTGCGCGCCGGGCCGCGGCCACAGAGGAAGATCTGGTGCTCGTAAGCTCCGGGCAGCCCTTCACGTCCGGTCAAAAAGATTTCATCATTCGGAACCGGCTGCTGCAACGCATCCATGTGCTCGCCGGGATCGATGACGCTGGTCTTCGCCTGGCCTATGCGGGCGCCATCGCTTTTGTGTTCCCATCGGTCAGCGAAGGGTTCGGCATTCCGCTGCTCGAGGCCATGGCCTCGGGCGCGGCGGTCATTGCTTCGGACATCCCGGTGTTTCACGAAGTGGCCGGCGATGCCGCGGTATACGTTCCCTGGCATGATGAGGAAGCGCTGAGCGCAGCCATGCAGCGGATTCGGTCGGACGACTTCTTGGCGGCAGACTTGCGCGCGCGAGGGCAGCGGCGCGTAGATCTGTTCTCCTGGGACCGCAGCGCGCGGACGGTTGCAGACGCCTATGACCGGGTGCTTCGCGGGTGAGGACCGCTCGTTTGGCGGCTCGCCATGGCCTTGCACACGCCGGAAGCAGGGCGCCTGCGGCGTGTCGTGTTCAGCGAATCGAAGGGGGCGGTTCGAGGAAATTGGCCGAGCGGCGGCTAGCCGAGACGGACTGGGCTGAGGGAGTGAGGGACGGCAAGTTCATGGCGTTGAGACAGCCAAGACCGCCGATTCTGGTGACCGGCGCGCACCGGTCTGGAACTACCTGGGTGGGCAAGGTCCTTGGCCTGCATCCGGGGGTGGTTTACGTCCACGAACCGTTCAATATGGACTATCCGCCCCGCGACTTTCCCTATCGCGTGCCGCACTGGTATTTCCATGTCCCCAGCGCGCCGCGGGAACGCGAGGTCTGGCGGGCGTATCGCCACCTGCTGCGCGCGACGGCAAGTCCGATCCGGCATGGACTCTGGGCGGCTCGGCGTTCGCCCCCTGGCCCACTGCGGCCCCTGCGGTTCCTGAAGCACGCGGCGCTCGGGCTGCTGCGCCCCCGCCGGGTGCTGATCAAGGATCCGATGGCCCTGCTCTCGGCCGGCTGGGTGCACGAACGGTTCGGCGCCAGCGTCGTATGCACGATCCGCAATCCCTGCGCATTTGCCGGCAGCCTGAAAAAGTGGAACTGGACGTTCGATTTCCGGCATTTGGCCGAACAGCCCGAGGCAGTGCGCACGTTCTTTCCGGAATACGAGAGCCAGATCGCGGAGTATGCCCGGCAGCAGCCGGATATTGTGGACCAGGCCTGTCTGCTCTGGAACGTGTTGCATCGGGCGGTGTTACATCACCGTCGGCGTTGGCCGGGCTGGATGTTCGTGCGCTACGAAGACCTGGCGCGAGAACCGGAGGCGCGCTTCCGACAGGTGTTCGACCATCTGGGACTGAACTTCGACGACCGGATTCGCGAGGGCCTTCGCCGTTTCGCCGCCGGCGACTCGGAGACCGGCAGTTCCGCGTTCGGACCGCGAGACGCGCGGGGCAGCGTGGAGACCTGGAAGAGGCGGCTGACGGCGGAGGAGGCGGCCCGCGTCCTGGAGCGCACGCGCGAGGTCGCCCGCGAGTTCTACGAGATCAGCGCTCTATCGTACCTGTGAAAGAGGGGAGAGCTCATGCCGCGCGTCTCGATCTGCCTTCCCAACCTCAATACCCGCCCGTTCCTGGAGGAGCGGATGCAAAGCATCCTGGCGCAGACGTTCCGAGACTGGGAGTTGATCATCTGTGACGCTTTCTCGGATGACGGTTCTTGGGAGTATCTAAAGCGATTCGGTGACGACCCTCGGTGTTGGTTGTTTCAAGCTCCGCGGCAAGGCGTCTATGCGGGAATTAACGAGTGCCTTTGCCGGGCCCGGGGGGATTATGTCTATATTGCCACCAGCGACGACACCATGACGCCGGATTGCCTCGAGAAGCTGGTGGCGGCGCTGGACGCGCATCCCGAGTGCGGTCTGGCCCACTGTTGCCTGACGGCGATCGACGAACGGAGCCGTCCGATCGAGGGTTGGTGGGAGCGTATGCATGGCGTGGCGTTTTACGGCGATTTGATCCGCCAGGCGCATCTCCGCAAGGCGCCCCGCGATGCCCTGTTGTATTGCGGGCTGTACACGGTGTACCTGTCGCTGACACAACTGCTGATTCGGCGGAGCCTATTCGATCGCACGGGCTTGTTTCCAACCCGCTACGGCGCGGAAGGGGACTTTCAGTGGGGATTCAAGGCCGCCTTCTTGACGGATACGATTCATATTCCGGAACATCTGGCAACTTGGCGTCGGCGTGCGGGGCAGGCGACGCGGGAAGAACAAGACCTGGGCCAAAGGTGCGGGAGGTACTGCCGCATGATTGAAGAGGCCCTGCCGGAATTGCGACGGATAAATGCTGGACGATTCGGCGCTATTGACTGGCAGATAGCTTTGAAGTACTACCGCATGGAACAGTTGCTCAGTCTGATGCGAACGGCACCCCATCGACGTGCCAGGATCGGTCGGTTGCTGAGGTTCCTTGGGCTGCGACCCGATGTGGTCGGCTGGTATCTCGTCGGCCGCTGCAGAGGGAGCATGGCGACTCTTCCCCCTCGCTATGAGTTCATGACGGAGCTGCTTAAACAGTTCGCCCTACAGGGCACGGTGGAACTTTTTGACGGCGCCTTTGTGAACACGTGCTGTGCATCCAGCGTGCGACAGTTGCCTTGATGGATGAGAATTACCCAGCAAACGTCGGAAGTGCCGAGCGCCCGTGGGCCTGAGACGAACGGACCCTTGGGCGGACAGACCTGCTGCGGGCAGACGGGATCCGGTCGGCTCACCGTTGGTTGTGTACCACGCCGAAACAAAGCGTGTCGGACCGGCGTGGCGTATCCTTTGGTGTCGATTGTGATCCCGTGTTACCGACAGGCGCAATATCTGAGGGACGCCGTGGACAGTGCCCTGGCTCAAACCTATCCGAGAGTGGAAGTGATTGTGGTGGATGACGGCTCAGATGACGAAACACAGTCTGTTGCTGAGTCCTACAAGGAACGTGTGCGCTACTACAGGCGTCCGAATGGCGGTTTGGCCGCGGCACGGAACCACGGGCTTTCCTGTTCGTCGGGACAGTTTGTGCAGTTTCTCGACGCTGACGATGTAATCTTTGCGAACAAGATCGAACTGCAGTTGAACGCGCTGGGGCAAGAGATGTCCTCCGTTGTTTCGATCTCGGGTTATCGCTTGCTGGACATGGACACAGGCCGGGAGTTGAATCCGCCGCCAATGGATCTGGGGTCCGATCCACTTGGAACGCTGCTTCGGGAATGGGAAACGGGCGTGTCGATACCCATCCATTGCGGATTGTTTGCCCGCGATGTATGGGGGCGCGGCCCGGCCTTTGATGAGAGTCTTGCAGCCCGGGAGGACTGGGTCATGTGGGTCATGTTGGCGCTAAAGGGGGTTCGGTTCAGCCGTGTGGATGCAGTGTTAGCGGAGTATCGCGTGCGGCGCACGGGGATGTGTCACGATGCGAAGCGGATGAGCGTCGCATTACTGGGTGCGGCGCGGATTATCCGCGCGGCGCTGCCCGAGAACCGCAAGAAAGAGCTTGACCATCACGCCCTGGATTTGCTCGTAAGCGCCGTAAGGGGCGGAATCTTGCCCCTTGCTCCGGATTACCCGACCCTCTATGCGCGAACGCGCGCGGAAATCGATTTGATAAAGCAGTCGCGGACTTGGCGCTTTCTGACATGGTTGAATCGGTTGCGGCAGATGGGGCGCGCGCCTGACAGGAGATAACGACTCTTTCTTGGGAGAAAAGGAGTTTCTCCGCGATGAGTGACGCTGTGGCGCGCGTTCTGGCATTCTACCTGCCGCAATACCATCCGATCCCCGAAAACGACGCCTGGTGGGGCAAGGGGTTCACGGAGTGGACCAACGTTACGAAAGCCCGCCCCCTGTTCCAAGGGCATTGCCAACCCCGTCTGCCGGCAGACCTGGGGTTTTATGATTTGCGGGTGCCGGAAGTTCGGGAGGCTCAGGCCGAGCTGGCGCGGAACCACGGGGTGGAAGGCTTTTGCTACTGGCATTACTGGTTTGGCAACGGCAAGCGGCTCCTGCAGCGTCCCTTTGAAGAGGTGTTGCAGTCAGGTCGGCCCGATTTTCCCTTTTGCCTGGCGTGGGCCAACGAAAGTTGGAGCGGGGTTTGGCATGGGGCTTGCAACCGGATTTTGATGGAACAGACATACCCGGGCGAGGTGGATCAAGCGGAACATTTCCGCTGTGTGCTGCGGGCCTTCCGTGACCGACGCTACTTGAGGGTAAATGGAAAACCCCTCTTCATCGTGTACCGCCCGACACTGTTGCCCGAACCTCGGGCCTTCGCTGAGCGCTGGCGGCGCTGGGCAGAGGCGGCAGGGCTGAAAGGCCTTTTTCTGGCGGGTGTCGGGCACGAGAAGTGGAAGCCGGCGGCGGCAGGATTCGACGCCCGCATTCCAGCCGAGCCCGGGTGCATGATTCGGCGTATCCCCTGGAGTCTGCTCGACCGGCTTAGCTGGCGGCTGTTTCGCAAGCGGTTCGCGCCGCTTCTGGCGGCGCTGAGGTCAAGACCGACGATCTACCGCTACGAAACGTTGGTGGCGCATGGTCTTCCTCAAGAACTTCCGCCGGAGACGATACCCTCGGTGGTGCCCAATTGGGACAACACGCCACGCTGCGGCGAGCGAGGAGCTGTTTTTGTCGGGGCGACGCCGGAGCGGTTTGGCAAGATGCTCCGGCAGGCGTTACGGTCGATTGCCTCGCGCCCGTTCGAGGAACGTTTGCTCGTGATCAAATCGTGGAACGAGTGGGCGGAAGGCAATTATCTGGAACCGGATCAAGAGTCAGGCTGCCGGCGTCTCGAAATCTTGCGTGGCTGCGTGGTCGGGTAGATCCCGTCGGATGTTCGGTCACAGAAGGAGAAGCGGAATGCTACCGCGTCGAGCATTTTCATTGCCTTGCGGAGTGGAGGTGGATGTCTGCGCCACTTCAACGGGTTAAGACGGCGCGTGCCGCCGTCTGGCTGGTCCGCGCGGCGCTGGCTTTCTGGGTGGCGCTGATCTTTTTTTACCGGCCGGGCTTGTGCCGCGTTCCGGGGGCGGCGTTCATGGACATGGTGAACGGCACGGCGCCTCGGCCGTATGTGACCAGGGCGCTGTTTCCAGCCGTGATCCGGCTGGCGGTGGCGGCCACGCCCGCCGCGCTGCGGGAGGCCGTCGCCGACAGCGCGGCCGCGACCCGTCTGCGCGCCACCTGGTTCGTGGGGCGGGAGCTGGGATGGCGGCGGGAAGATTTCTATCCCCAGCTTGTCGGCTTTCTGTTGACGGTTCTGTGTCTGGCGGGCTTTTCCGCGACCATCGAACGGTTATGGCGGCACTTTTACCGGCCGGCGCAGCCGCAGGGGGCGCTCTTGAGCCTCGCGGCCCTGCTGGGGTTGCCGCCGTTTTTCAAATACACCAACTACCTCTACGATTTTCCCACGCTGTTGCTCTACTCGCTGGCCCTGCTGCTGATGGCGCGGCGGGTCTGGGGCTGGTACCTGATCGTTCTTGCCCTGGCCTGTCTGTGCAAGGAAACGGCGGTGCTGCTGATCGGCGTGTTCGCGCTGGGCGGCGCGGCGCGGCCGGCACGAGCCGCGGACGGCTGCTCCGCCGTGACCGCCGACGGGGGCTCGTGGCGGGCGCGAACGGTTCCCCGGTTCCGCGAGTGGGACGGGCGACGCCTCGGCCTGCTGGCCGCGCAGGTCTCGATCTGGGCCGGCGCGCGGGCGTGGCTGTGGCGGCTTTTCCGGGCGAATCCCGGGCGCACGCTGGAGTTCCATCTGTTCAACCACAACCTGCGCGAGCTGTGCGCGCCGTACACGGCCGCCGACGCGCTGGCCTGGCTGTGGATTGCCGCGCTGGTGCTGCACGGGTTCGGACGCCAGCCCCGCCTGCTGCGGGCCGGGGTCGGCATGCTGCTGCCCCTGGCGGGCTTGTGCCTGTTCTTCGGGTACGTGGACGAGTTGCGGGACTACTACGAGGTTTACGCGCCGGCGCTGCTGTTGGGCGCCTGCACGTTCTGGCGGGTGCTGGGCCGTCCGATCGAGACGGTCTCGGACGCGTGAGCCGCACGGGAGGAAGGCGGCGGTAGAATCCGAAGGCGGACGCGGAGGGTGGATGGCGAAGGCCGGACGCTGACGTCAGAGGACAGCGGAACAAGCAAGGGGCGGTGGGCCGCCGGCATGAAAAGGAAACGCTACTTGTGTGTGATCGGGACGCGTCCGGAAGCCATCAAGATGGCGCCAGTGATTCGGGTGTTACGACAACGCCGGTTTCGTTCCGTGGTGGGGGTTTGTTCGACCGGCCAGCATCGCGACCTGCTCCTGGAACCGTTGCGACTGTTTGGAATCCAGCCGGACTACACCCTTGACCTGATGACGCCAGAACAGTCGCTGAACCGATTGACCGCGCGATTGTTCGAGAGTCTGGAGCGCGTCGTGCGCGGCTTCCGGCCGGATTGCGTCCTGGCGCAGGGCGACACCACGACGGCCTTCGCTGCGGCGTTGACGGCATTTTACGCCAAAGTTCCGTTTGGGCACGTTGAGGCGGGGCTTCGCACCCACGACCTTACGCAGCCGTTTCCGGAAGAAATGAACCGGCGTGTGGCGGACCTGGTGGCGCGTTTTCTCTTTGCGCCGACCGAGAGTTCGCGGGCCGATCTCCTGCGAGAAGGTCATCCGGCGGCGAGAATTCACGTCACGGGCAACACGGTGGTGGACGCGTTGCGGCATGTGGCGGGGCTTCCGTATCGCTGGGCTGGCGGGCCGTTGCGTGCCGTGCCGCGCGATGCGCCCCTGGTGCTCGTGACGCTCCATCGGCGCGAGAGTTTTGGAAAACCCATGGATCGAATGTGGCAGACCGTGAGGTTGCTGGCCGGCGGCGAGTGGGGTAGCCGGGCGCACTGGGTCTGTCCGCTCCATCCGAATCCAGAGGCCCGAGGGCCGGCGCGCCGCCGGCTCGCGGGGCTGACCAATGTCAGCTTGTTGGAGCCGTTGGATTACCTGAGTCTCGTCAACCTGATGCGGCGTTGTCGGTTGATTCTCACGGATTCGGGGGGCATTCAAGAGGAAGCGCCGTATTTTGGCGTGCCGGTGCTGGTGCTGCGGAACTCCACCGAGCGGCCCGAAGGCGTGGCCGCCGGCGTGGCCAAACTGGTGGGGTGGTCGCCGCGCCGCATCATGCGGGCGGCCGAGGCGTGGCTGGACGATTCCCGCGGCGATGGGCGCTGCGAGCGAGCGCGCGGCCTGTACGGGGACGGCCACGCCGCCACGCGAATCGCCAAAATCCTGCAGCGGGAGCTTTGAGGGTATGACATTGGTCAGCCATCTGTTCTACCATCAGGAGAAGGTCGAACCCCTTTGCGCGCTGAACAGTTGGCGGTCGATTCGCGACCACTTTGGGGCGGAGGAGGAAGTCGTGATCCTCGATCTCGGGGCGACGCTCTCCGGGCTGCTGCCGCTGAGCGTGCGCCCAAAGTTCGTGCGCTTCGAGCAGGTTCGAACGGACAGGCCGCCGGAGAGGTCCTACACCTACGGCTTGAACTTGATGGTGCCGCAACTGCGCGGCGAGTGGGTGCTGCTGTGGCGCAGCGACTACGTTTACCATGCCGACTACCACCAGGCGTTGCGCGAGGCGCTGGAACGGGCGGACGTCGTCGTTCCCTACGAGGCTTTCATTGGCGCCTGGTATTGCACGGCCCGCTGGGTCGCGAACCGCTGGCGCAAAATCTATGAGGGCACCGAGACGTACCTCTTGAAGCACGCCTCCGTTTGTCCGGTCTACGAGTTCCGCGACTACGCGCACTTCGCCCTGCGCAAGTCCTTCTGGCTTCGCAACGGTGGCATGGCGGAGGCCCTCTGGGGATACGGAAGCCAATTTCCGGAGTTTTTTCTGCGGCTCGAAAAGAGCGCGCCCCAGTGTCGAGTCAGTGTCCAGCCGGGAATGATCGCTTTTCACCAGGCGCATCGGGGCTCGTTCGGACAGGGAGGCAACGATCGCGCAAAACAGCAGGAAATTCGCGAGGCCAGAGAAAAGGAGCGCCGCTATTTCGGTTCGGAAGAGGCGCGGCAACGGTTTCTCCAGGAGGTTCGGCAGCAACCCCTGCAACCACGCAGACCCGCGCCCTGCTACGAGCTGAAACGGCAGCCGCCTTCGCTGGCCTGCCGGATTCGCTGGAGGCTGGAGCGCTTGGCGGCCGGGCGGCGGGGCGGGCATTCGTTGAATACATGCGGCGGAAAGGCCGAGCGGTGAGAGCCTTCCGACATCTCCGGGGGGGCGTGGCCGCCGCGCGCCGGATGGTGCGCGCCGCGCGCCACTATGACGCAAAGTTTTCCTATGCGCAATGCGGAGAGGATTTGATCGTGGATTTTGTGTTGAAGGCGCTGAAGATCCGCGCGCCCTTCTACCTGGACGTCGGCGCCGGCGATCCCGTCCGACTCAGCAACACGTATTTGTTCTACCGCCGCGGGCTGAGCGGTGTGTGCGTGGAGCCAAACCCGGAGCTTTGCGCGCGTTTTCGCCGCCGCCGCCCGCGCGACCGCTGCCTCAACGTCGGCATCGGGCCCGCGGATCAGGTGCTGCCTTTCCACGTGCTCGATCCGCCCACCCTGAGCACCTTCTCGGCCGAGGAGGCGCGGCGGTTTGCGGCCGAGGAGGGCGCCCGCGTGGTGCGCGTGCTGGACGTGCCGCTGCTTCCGCTGCAGAGTCTGTGCGCGCAGCACTGCCCCGCAACGCCGGACTTTGTCTCGCTGGATACCGAGGGTCTGGAACTGGAAGTTCTCCAATCCGTGGACTTCCAGCGGTTCCGACCGGCCGTGCTGTGCGTGGAGACGATTTCCTACTCCACCCGCGGGCAGGGGCGGAAGGACGCGGCGGTGATCCAGCACATGGAGGCGAACGGCTACCTGGCCTACGGCGACACCCATGTGAATACGATCTTCGTTGACGAGCGGCGGTGGAGAGATCGAACCGGTTGAGGCGCGGCGTTGAAACCGGCGATCGCGCTTTCGCAGGGACCATTTCGGCCAAGCGAAGAGACCGCGAAAATCCATTGCACCCAGGGACCCCTAGGAATGGCAGCGCAGGCGAAATGACGCCGGTCGGCACCGGGAATCAGCGCCGGCGGGATGAGTGGGTCAAGCGCGCGCTGGCGCAAATCCCCGCCGGCAGCCGGATTCTCGACGCCGGGGCCGGCGAGCTGCGCTACCGGCCTTTTTGCGCCCACCTGGCCTATACCAGCCAGGACTTTGCGGCCTACGACGGCCAGGGCGACGGCAAGGGCCGGCAGACCGGCCGCTGGGACCAGTCGCGCCTGGACATCGTCAGCGACATCACCCGCATTCCGCGGCCGGACGGCGCGTTCGACGCGGTGCTGTGCGCCGAAGTTCTGGAGCACGTGCCGGACCCGCTGGCCGCGCTGCGCGAACTGACCCGCCTGCTGCGGCCGGGGGGACTGCTGGTGCTGACGGCCCCCTTCTGCTCGCTGACGCACTTTTCGCCGTATTTCTTCTGCACGGGCTTCAGCCCCAATTTTTACCGCCACTGGCTGGAACAGCTCGGCTACGAGGACATCCGCCTGGAGGCGAACGGGAATTACTTCGAATATCTGGCCCAGGAACTGCGCCGCCTGCCGCAAGTGGCGGCGCAGTACGCAGCCGCCGCGGGCTGGGCAAACCGCCGCTGGGCGAAGTGGCTGCGCGGGAAGGCCACGGGCTGCCTGCTGCGCCTGCTCGGCCGGTGGAGCGCCGCGGACGCGGGTTCGAACGAACTGCTGGCCTACGGCTGGCACGTGCGGGCCCGAAAACGGACGAACATCGAACACGGCACGCCGAACACCTAACGCCAGTGTCCCGTGGGAACAATAAGCGGTCGAAGCCGGCCGCCATGGTGGAAATGCGGCGATCTCTGGTGGAGGGCGGCTGGCCTCAGCCGCCGTTGGGCATCGATAAGCGAGCTTGAGTAAGAGACTGGCCAACGGGTTCGTGCCATCCGGTTTCAGGACATCGCCGATAAATAAAGTTGCAGGTAACTGCTCAGGTAGCCCAAGTCGGTTGACGAGAACGGGCGACGAGAGCGGATAACGAGTGCAGAGAATCCCCATCGTCCACCGCGATCGTCGCCCGCTATCGTTCGCCGGTCTTCTTCTGGCGTGGGATGCTGAGCAGTTACCGTTGCAGAATGCAACAGGCGGCGTTACATTTTTGATCACTCATTGACCGCGCGATGAGAATCCTCGCCTGTTGTCCCTACGGCTACTACGGCGGCCGCGCGGCGTCGTACGAGTACCTGTCGTTCGTCGAGATTCCGCGCCGCCTGGGGCACACCGTGCAGCACTTCGACTACGCCGCGGCCGCGGCCGCGAACCGCGAAGCGATGAACGAGTTCTTCCTGCACGCGGCGAAAACCGGCGGCTACGACCTGGTGTTCGTGATGACCCTGGGCGAGGAGTTTCTGCCGCAAACGCTGGACGAGGCCCGCCGTTACGTTCCGACGCTGGCCTGGAACTGCGACGACGACTACCGCTGGGACGAGTATTCGCGGCACTATGCCCCGCACTACACGTTCATGGTCACGACCTATCGCCACGTGTACGAGGCCAACCGGGCCGCGCACCCCAATCTGCGGCTCAGCCAGTGGGGCTGCACGGGCTTCGACGACGGCCTGGCGACGGCCAAGGACATCGCCTTCAGCTTTGTCGGCGGCGGCCACGGCGTGCGGCTCTACCAGATCGAGCGGCTGCGCCGCCTGGCCGGCCTGCAGGCCTTCGGCAAAGCCGTGCCGCCGCCGCGCTCGACCCTCCAGCGCTGGTGCCGGGCCCTGGCGCAGCGGCTGCCGGGCGTGACGCTGGCGGCCGAGAGCACGGAATTGCCGGATCAGGCCGCGGTGAAGGCGCTGTGGAATCGCAGCAAGATTTCCTTTACCCCGCTGGACGCGACCCGCGGGGCGGTCACGCAGATCAAGGCCCGCGTGTTCGACATGGGGTTGAGCGGCACGGTGATGCTCTGCACGCACAACCCCCTGCTGCACGAGTTCTACGAGCCGGGCCAGGAGTATGTCGAGTTCAACCGGGTGGATGACTGCGCCGAAAAGGTGCGCTGGCTGCTCCAGCACGACGCGGAACGCCGCGCCATCGCCGAGCGCTACTACCGCCGCACCCGGTCCGAGCACCTGTGGGAGCACCGCTTCCGGCGGCTGTTCGGGGAACTGGGCTTGAGCCGAAGCGGCTAGACCTCCGGCGCCCGCCGGGGCGCGGCTGCGCCGCGGTCGGGCCGGCCGGGCGCGCGCCGGCGGGCCGGGGTAAACCACCATGTGCGGCATCGCGGGCATTGTGGCGGCGGAGGCGGCCCGGCACGAGGCGCGCCTGGCCGCCATGGTCTCGGCGCTGGCGCACCGCGGACCGGACGGCCGGGGCCTGCACCTCTTCGGCGGCTGCGGCCTGGGTCACACGCGGCTGAGCATCGTTGACCTCGAGACCGGCCAGCAGCCCATGCGGTCGCGCGACGGCGCCGCGGCGATCGTGTTCAACGGCGAGATCTACGGCTACCGCGACATCCGCCGGCGCCTGACGGATTACCCTTTCCGCACGAGCTCGGACACCGAGGTCATCCTGGCCCTCTACGAACGGCATGGCGAAGCGCTGCTCTCCCGCCTGCCCGGCATGTTTGCCTTTGCGCTCTGGGACGAGCGCCGGCAGCAGCTCTTCTGCGCCCGGGACCGCTTCGGCGAGAAGCCCCTCTACTACGCGTTCGGCCGCAACGGCGAGTTCCTCTTCGCCTCCGAGATCAAGGCCCTTCTGGCCAGCGGCCTCGTCGAGCCGGTGATCAGCCGCGCGGCGCTGGCGCACTACCTGGCGCGGCTGTTTGTCCCGCCCTGCCGCACGATCTACGAGAACGTCTTCTGTCTGCCGCCCGCGCACGCGCTGACGCTGCGCAACGGCGCCCTGAGCGTCAGCCGCTACTGGTCGCTGCCGCCGGCGGGCGCGCGGCTCGATCCGGCGGAGGCGGCCGCCGAGTTCGCGCGGCGCTTTCGCGAAGCCGTGCGCCGGCAGTTGGTGGCCGACGTGCCGGTCAGCGCCTTTCTCAGCGGCGGGCTGGACTCCACGAGCGTGGTGGCGGCCGCGGCGCAGATCAAGCCGGATTTGCGGACGCTGGCCTTCGGCTTCGCGGGCCCGCGCAGCGAACTGCCGCTGGCCCGCGCCGCGGCGCGCGCGTTCGGCACGGAGCATGTGGAAATGCTGGCCGCCGACCAGGAGATCGGTCGGCATCTGCCGCGGATGCAGGAGGTGTACGACGAGCCGTTTGCCGACTCCTCGAACATTCCCACCTACCTGCTGTGCCAGCATGCGCGCCGCTACGGCAAGGTGGTGCTCACGGGCGACGGCGGCGACGAGCTGCTGGCGGGCTACGGCTACTGGTATGGGCCGCTGTGGGGCATGGAAGCGGCGCGGCGCACGCCGCGCGCCGCGGCTCTGGGACTGCGCGCGGCCGCGCGGGTCTGCGCGGCGCTGTGGCCCCCGGCCGCCCGGCGGCTCCGGCAGCGCGCCTTGGGCCTGGCCTACCACCGGACGTTCGCCACCGTGGCCGAAGCGCACCGGGCGCAACAGACCTACTTCTCGGCAGGGGAACTGAAGGAGCTGGGGCTGCCGGCGGCCGAGCCGGCCGCCGCCGGGGCGGGTTCGAACAGCGTCGATGACGCCCTGCGGATGGATCTGGTCGAGTACCTGCCGGGCGACATTCTGGTGAAGACCGACCGCGCCTCCATGGCGCACGGCCTGGAACTGCGGGCGCCGTTCCTGGACGTGGACCTGGCCTCGTTCTGCATCGGACTGCCGGCGGCGCTCAAAATCGGGGCCCGGGGAGACAAGCTGATCCTGCGCGCCGCCTTCGGTCCCTTGTGGCCGGCGGCGGTGCGCCGGCGGGGCAAGCAGGGCTTCGGAGCGCCGGTGCGCGAGTGGCTGCGGCGAGCCGACGTGCGGCCGCTGGTGCAAGCCCATCTGGCCGGCCGGACGGCGCGCATTTACGAGTACTTGCCCTTCGACCGCGCGCGGCCCTATGCCGACCGCGGCGACTACCGCACCTGGATTCTGCTCGTGCTGGCGCTGTGGCTGGAGCGGCACCCGTTTCCGCTGGGCGCAGGCGCCGAAGACCGTCCGCAGGCTTGAAGCGGCGCAAGGCCGCGCCATGAATTCCGCTCAACAACCAGCCGTCTCCGTGTTGATGGCCGTCCATAACCAGGCGGAGCGGGTCGGCGCGGCCGTGGAGAGCATTCGGCGGCAGACGTTGACGGACTTCGAGTTCGTGATCGTCGACGACGGCTCGACCGACCGGACCTGGGAGACGCTGGCCGCGTGCGCGCAGTCCGATCCCCGCCTGCGGCTCTTGCGCCAGGCGCAAAATTTCGGGCTGGCGGCGGCGCTGAACGCCGGGCTGGCGGCGGCGCGGGGCGAGTTCACGGCGCGCCAGGACGCGGACGACGAGTCCCGGCCGGAGCGGCTGGAGAAGCAGGTCGAGTTTCTGCGTTCGCATCCGGACGTCGGCGTGCTGGGCACGGCCATGACCATGGTGGACGATGCCGGCCGCGAGGCGGGGCGCTACGAGGTGGCGGCGAGTCATGGCCCGATTCTGTGGCAGATGCTGTTTGGCCGAGCCCTGGCCCATCCGACGGTGATGTTCCGCACGGCGTTGGTCCGGGGCGCGGGCGGCTACAACCCGGACTTCCGTTACGCCCAGGACCTCGAGCTTTGGGTGCGCCTGGCGGACGCCACGCGCTTTGCCAACCTGGACGAGCCGTTGGTTCGTTACCGCACCGTTCCGCGGCAGGCGCGCGGCGCAAAGGCCCGCGAACAGGAGGCGCTGGCCATGCGGGCGCGCGCGGCGCTGGCGTCGCGCCTCCTGGGGCGGGCCGTGCCGGTCGAGGCCATGCGCCAGGCCTGTCGCCGGCCCTGGACGGACGAGCTGCTCAGCGGGCCGGAACGGCGCGCCGGCGCGGCGCTGATTGCGGAGTTGTTGGAGGCGCTGGCGGCGAGCGGTCGGCTGCGCCCGGACGAGGCGCCCGCCGTGCGGGCGGCCGCGGCGGAGCAAGTCGCGGCCTTGCGCCGCGGGTCGCGCCTGGCCACACTCCGGCGCCTGTGGCGCGCGGCCGTGCCCCGGCCAGTCAAGGCGCTGGCGCAGGCGTTGCTGCGATGAACATCGCGTTCCTCGTCCGCTACTTCCCCAAGCTCTCCGAGACGTTCATCCTGAACCAGATCACGGGGCTGATCGATCTGGGCCACGAGGTGGAGGTGTTTGCCGAGGCGCCGTCGGGCGACCCGGACCCGCCGGAAATCGAGCGCTACGGGCTGCGCCGCCGCACGCACTACTTCAACGTGCCGGAGGGGCTGGCGCCGCGGGCGGGCCGGGCCCTGGCGCTGCTCGCGCGCGCGCTGCGGGCGCGACCCGCGGAAGGCCCGCGCCGGGAGCGAGTCCGGCGCTGCCTGCGCGCCTTGAACGTCTTGCGGTTCGGCCGCTACTCCCTGAAGGTGCTCTACGCGATCCAGCCGTTTCTGGGGCGGCGCTTCGATGTGCTGCAGTGCCATTACGGCGGGATGGGCAATCTGGGCGCGGCGCTCAAGGAGGCGGGAGTGGAGGGCAAGCTGGCGGTGATGTTTCACGGCACCGACATCCGCGAGGGGCTGGAACGCGGCGGCGCGATCTACCGCCGGCTGTTCCGCAACGCGGACGCGGTGCTGGCCATCAGCGCCTACAACGAACGGCACCTGCTGGCCTTCGGCGCCAAGCCGGAGACGCTGATTCGCCACCCGGTGGGCATCGATGTGAGCCTGTTCGAGGAGCCGAAGACAAGGAGAGATGAACAGGAGGTAGCGGAGGGGCCGGAAGCGGAAAATAGCCGCAAAAGAACACAAGGAACGCAAAGGGCAGGACGGCTCTTGCGTTCTCTGGCGGCAGTTTCACCTTCCGGGCAGGACGGTCGTGCGAGGGAATGCGGTCCGAAGGTCCGGGTTCTCACGGTAGCGAGGCTGACTCCGGTAAAGGGGGTGGACATCGGACTGCGGGCCATGGCGGAACTTCGGCAGCGGCGGCCGGCGCGCGCGCTGGAGTACCGGATTGTCGGCGACGGGCCGCAACGGGCGGAGTTGGAGGCGTTGGCCGACCGACTCGGCTTGCGCGACGTGGTGCGGTTCCTGGGCGCGCTGCCGCACGCGGAGGTGGCGCGCGAGCTGGCCGAGGCGGATTTGTACCTGCTGCCCAGCCGGGCCGAGGCGCTGCCGGTGGCGTTGATGGAGGCGCAGTGCGCGGGACTGCCGGCGGTGGCGGCGCGGGTGGGAAGCGTGGAGGAAATTGTCGAGGACGGGCAGTCGGGGGTCGTGGTTCCGGCGGAAGACCCGGCGGCCATGGCCGGGGCGCTGGCGGATTTGCTGGCGCGGCCGGAGACCTGGGCGGAACTGGGCCGGCGCGGGCGGGAGCGCGTGACGCGGCAGTACGACATCCGCGCGCTCAACCGGCGGCTGACGCAAATCTACGAGGGCCTGCTGGCGGGCGGGTGAAAAGGCCGCGAAACGCAAAAGGGGAGCAGCGGTGTCCACTTGACGCCAGTGACTGGAGCATGCGGGGCGCATCGTCGCGGCACCTGCGCGACACGTGGGAGTGAAAGGGGAGAAGCTCACCACGAAGGACACGAAGAGCACGAAGGGGGAAAGGCATGGAATTCGATGAACTATCGAACCGCGTGATTGGGTGTGCCATTGAGGTCCATCGTGTACTGGGGCCGGGGTTGCTGGAGTCCACCTACGAGCAATGCCTCGCATACGAGTTGGGGCAGGCAGGAATTGGTTTCAAACTCCAGCATCCGTTGCCTGTTCAGTACAAAGGCGTCAACTTGGATTGCGGATACCGGGTGGACGTACTGGTGCAGGGCGAACTCATTTTGGAACTGAAGAGCGCGGACGCTATCTTGGGCATCCATCAAGCGCAACTCTTGACGTACATGAAACTTGCAGCGATCAAAACCGGCTTGTTGATCAACTTCAACGTGCTGAAACTAAAGGACGGCATCAAACGCTGCGTTCTCTAACCCGAACGGCGCGTCATGTTGCGCGCGACATCAAGCGCCATTCTTCTCCAACCCTTCGAGCTCTTCGTGTCCTTCGTGGTGGAAACTCGACGCCCCACAACTCGGCCCTGGCGCAAAGTGGATGGCCCCCTTTCCGCTATTGCTGAGTAGTTCGAGTCGTCAAAGGCTTTCGCGTTCTCGGGCGGCCATTCTGCTCAGGATCCGATGTTGCGCAGCGCTGACAAGTGGCTGGCAGGCTATCTGCTCTCCCTCCTGCGGAGGCCGCGGAGGGTGGCGGGGCCGCGGCATCTCGTTGTTGCCGTCGTCGATCACTTCGAGCCGCTCGAGGTGCTGATGCGCGAGGGCGGCCCGAGGGCCAGCGAGGAGCACGTCGGCTCGCGCGCGCAGCGGCTGGAGTGGGTGCGCGAGTGGGCGGAGGGCTATCCGCGCGCCGTGGCGGGATGGCGCGATGCGGACGGACAGCCGCCCCGGCACACGTTCTTCATCTCGCCGGACGATTACGAGCCGGGCTGGGTGGGGCAGATCGTGCGGCTTTGCGCCCGGGGCTTCGGCGAGGTCGAGCTGCACCTGCACCACCGACACGACACGGCGGAGGGACTGCGGCAGAAACTCGCGGCGTTTCGCGACCGGCTGCGGCAGGAGCACGGGGCGCTGGGGAGCTGGGGAAAGCGTGCCGTGTGCGGTTGCGCCCCTGAAGGGCGCTTGGCGTCGGGCGGTTCGGCGGCCGAGGCCGGCCGCCCAACCGATGGAACGGCGGCCGAGGCCGGCCGCCCTCCAGGCGGAACAGGGGCAACCGAAACGCCGGTTTCAGAGCCCAGTGCTCCATGCGCACCCACACGCGACACGCGACACGCGACACCGGCTTACGGCTTCATCCACGGCAACTGGGCGCTGTGCAATGCGCGGCCGGACGGCGACTGGTGCGGCGTGAACGAGGAGTTGGCCGTGTTGGCGCAAACCGGATGTTATGCCGATTTCACCTTTCCTTCGGCGCCGTCGCCGACTCAGCCGCGGATGGTGAATGCCATTTACCGCGCATGGGATCGTCCGGAAGGCAGAGGCGCCGACCGAGGATTGCCGATTGTGGCCGGATCGACACCCAACGCTCGATCCGCGCGCACGCCACGCGCCACGCGCCGCGCGCTGACGATCGTCACGGGTCCCCTGGCGCTCGACTGGCGGCGGCGCAAGTGGGGGCTGTTGCCGCGGCTGGACAACGGAGCGATCAACCATGTTAACCGGCCCACGGCGGAGCGGATCGATTTGTGGGTGCGGCAGGGGATTCACGTGGCGGGCCGGCCGGAGTGGGTGTTCGTCAAGGTTTGCACGCATGGCTGCGTGCCCAGCAGCGGCCGGCTATTTCTGGGCGAGGCGATGCGCGCCGCGCACGCGCATTTGCAGGCGGCGTACAACGACGGCGCGCCGTGGCGTTTGCACTATGTGACGGCGCGGGAGCTGTACAACA
>Ga0101944_10001957_pt1 | contig 36842 bp, 29 predicted proteins | sample DewCreD2012metaG_FD_75245 | JGI IMG/M metagenome (GOLD analysis project Ga0101944, IMG submission 75245) | Hot spring sediment bacterial and archeal communities from British Columbia, Canada, to study Microbial Dark Matter (Phase II) - Dewar... ... | reverse complement strand
AATACTCAGCGGTACCGACACCGAACATTCATCGTTTAAGGCGTGGACTACCAGGGTATCTAATCCTGTTTGCTCCCCACGCTTTCGTCCCTGAGCGTCAGTATCGAGCCAGATGACCGCCTTCGCAACCGGTATTCTTCATGATATCTACGCATTTCACCGCTACACCATGAATTCTATCATCCTCTCTCGAACTCAAGATAAACAGTATCGGAGGCAGTTCTGCAGTTAAGCTGCAGGATTTCACCACCGACTTGCTTACCCGCCTGCGGACCCTTTACACCCAGTAATTCCGGACAACGCTTGCACCCTACGTATTACCGCGGCTGCTGGCACGTAGTTGGCCGGTGCTTATTCACGGGGTACCGTCAATCCCGACCGAAATCGGGACATTCTTCCCCCGCAAAAGAAGTTTACATTCTAAAAGAATTTCATCCTTCACGCGGCGTCGCTGCTTCAGGCTTTCGCCCATTGAGCAATATTCCTCACTGCTGCCTTCCGTAGAAGTCTGGACCGTGTCTCAGTTCCAGTGTGACTGATCGTCCTCTCAGACCAGCTACCCATCGTAGACTTGGTGGGCTGTTATCCCGCCAACTATCTAATGGGACGCAGGCCCATCTTGTGACATCCTTTTGGGACCTTTCATCCCGCTATAATGCTATAACGGGACTTCATCGGGTATTAGCCCCGGTTTCCCGGAGTTATCCCCGTTCACAAGGTAGGTTGCCTACGCGTTACTCACCCGTTCGCCGGTATACTAGGGATATTGCTACCCCGTTCCCCCTGACTTGCATGTGTTAGGCACGCCGCCAGCGTTCGTCCTGAGCCAGGATCAAACTCTCCGTTGTAATTTCTTTACAAACCAACTTCGAGCTTGATGTTAATCCCATCAAGAATGTATCAAGATGAGATTGGTTGATTATCTCTAAAATTGACTTAGAGCTATGCACTATGTTTTCAAAGAACTCTTGAGAAAAAAATCCCGAACCCGTAGTCTTCCCATGGGATCGGAATTACCACATTTTTGTGGGGATTATAATATAAGGAATTTTAATCAATATGTCAAATCTTTTTTAAAAAAAATTTCTTTCACCCCCCTATTCACCTCCCCCTGTTTTCCTTCAAAAATAACAGTTTTTACTAAAATTATCTTCCTATCCAAACCTCTTAATTAATTTATTGTATACCTCCTTCAAAGATAAACCTCTCTCCATCGCTACCCTCCTACATTCCTCAAATTCCGGTAGGTACCATTCTCTCCCACCATCTTTTATTACCTTCATTCTTATATTTCCATACTCAGTCTCTATCTGCCGCTCCTCACGGTCCAATTTCCGCCTGCTCACATGATGCATCCTGATCCCGATCGTCGTAGTTTCTCTAAATAAAATTTTTATAACATCATCCATTTCTGTTGACGAAACTAAAATTGAAATCAAATTACCAGGCCTCCCTTTTTTCATAATAACAGGAACTATAAAAACATCCCTCGCACCTGCATGAAATAATCTATCCATTACATACGGGTATATTTCAGGATTCATATCATCAATGTTTGCCTCGATCTGGATACATTCATCTCCCTCTTCCTCTGAAATAATTTCACCAACAATTATCCTGACAACATTCGGTAAGCCCGGTAATTCACGCAAACCTTTTCCGTATCCAACTTTATCTATCTTTATTTTTTCCGATGTCAACGTCCCCCGAGAAAGAGCTTTAATTATAGCCGCACCAGTAGGTGTCGTAAGCTCAAACGGAATGTCAGTTAATACAGTAGGATAATTACGCAAAATCTCTACCGTAGCAGGTGAGGGAATCGGAAGCATCCCATGATCCGATTTTATAAATCCACCATTACCAAGTTTCACAGGAGATGAAAACACTGCGTCGATGCCAAGTGAATTAATGCAAATTGCAGTACCGACAATATCAACAATCGAATCAAGTGCTCCAACTTCATGAAAATGTACCTTCTCAATAGGTATGCCGTGTACTGCTGATTCTGCCTGCGCTAATTCCTTAAATATCTTTTTTGAATTTGTTTTTACTTCTTCATCCAATGCACTCCGATCAATTATCTCATTAATATGACTCAAATGCCTGTGCTTATTGTTTTTTTCCGTAACAATAACTTCAACTCTAACCGCTGTAATCCCGCTAACCTGAATGTGCGAAGCTTCTATCTCAATCCCATCTAAATTGAGTTTAGATATTCCTTCCTTTAATACCTCTAGCGAAACACCTGCACTGATAAAACTTCCGAGTGCCATGTCACCGCTGATTCCAGCAATCGTATCAAAATATGCAACTTTCATAATGTATCTTAAATTAAATGATGAATAGAAATAATTTACATAACTTTCTCAAGATACGAAAGACATTTAATTGTCGCACCAATATTTTTCTTCACAATTTCAAATGCTCTATTTCCACATTGAATCCGACTCACCTCATCAGTTAAAAACCGCATACAATAATTTATCATGTCCTCCGTAAATAGTATTTCAAATAGCACACCTTCCTTTTTTAAAAGTAGCGCTTCCTGCGAATTTGAAATTCGCGGACCACATAAAATAGGCATTCCATAAACCGCCGGTTCTAAAACGTTATGCACACCTGCACCAAAACCACCTCCAACATAAGCAACATGTCCATAACGGTATAACGTCATGAGTATCCCCACACTATCTATAATTATAATCGGCTCATTATTGTAATGTTGAAGATGGGAGAAACGGATAGATGATAATTTACCGTTTAACTCCCTTTCAATTGCTTCAATATTTTCTTCCTTCGGTTCGTGCGGAACAAGAATTACCAGTAAATTTTTTATTTCTGAAAAAAGGGCAACAATTCCAGGCAATATTACTTTTTCATCCTCCCTCCATGAACTTCCAACTACAATAATCTTCCGCCCCTCTATAATATCATTATCAATCAGATCCTTTCTAAGAGACTCAGATTTTCTCTTCCATACCTGATCGTAGCGAGTATCTCCTATAACCTCTATTATAGGTTTGTTAATGCCTATCTTCCTGAAAAAATCTTTATCTCTTTCCGAAACGGTTAAAATGTAATCAACTGAATTGTAAATAGACCGGATAAAATTGCCGACAACAGGTATGGATTGATAACTGCGCTTCCGAATTTGCGCACTTACCACAAATGTCGGAATATTTTTCTCCTTCAAAGCCCATAAATGATTGGGCCAGATGTCATATCTTATGAAAATAGCAGCCGAAGGCGCAACAATCCTTACGAACTTTCTTGCATTACGCGGAGAATCAAACGGTATATACACGATAACATCAGCAAGAGGGTAATTTAAAGAATGTTCATAACCAGAAGGCGAAAAAAATGATATCACAATCTGAACATCAGGTTTTAATCTTTTTATCTCGGCAATTATCGGCTTTGCCTGTTCAAATTCACCCATTGAAGATGAATGAAACCATATTCTCGTACGAGACGACTTAAGATGGGATATTTTACGCTCCAATTCTTCAAAAAGTTTCCTCCTGGCAGCCCAACCGCTGCGGGCTTTTTCATTTAACATTGAGTAAATTCTGAAAAAGAACCATAAAAAAGGTATGACTAAATAGTTATAAAATAATTTCTTTGTCATTTCTGGAGCAATTCCTCCACAGCATTTACAACATCTTTTACCTGTATTTCCTTCATGCATCTAAAATGTTTCTTCGGACAGCGATCACGGCCAATGTGCGAACAGGGTCTGCATTTTACATCATTTCTCTCCAGAACTATATTCGATGTTCGGTATGGTGAAAAACCAAACTCTTTTACAGATGAACCAAAAATTGCAACAATTTTTTTCTTACGCGCAGTTGCAAGATGCATCAATGCTGTATCGTTACTTACGATTAAACCACAGAAATCAAGAGCAGCAGAAGTCTCAATTAAAGTCAACCTTCCTGCTAAATTTTCGGCACAACTGTAACCGGCATGTGCATTTATCATTTGAGCAATATCTGAACAATAATCTATATCCTCTTTACCACCGAATATAAATATCTTACAACGGTAACGCTTTGATAACTCCACCCCAAGTTCCACAAAACGTTCCGGAAGCCAGCGCTTCGTATAGTGACGTGCAGTAGGCCCAAATCCAAAAATTATTTCAAACTGCTCAGGTTTAAATTTTCCTATGATTGCATTGACGGTACTTTTTGTCTCCTCAGGAACGAAGATTTCAAGTCCACCGCCATCATCTCTGACACCGAACTTTCTTACAGTCTCAATATATCTCTCGGCAACAGAAGTAACATTACCATAAAAATTCAATCCAAACAATACATACAATAAACGTTTAAATATTCTCTTTCTAATAATTTTTACATGTACTGCCCCGGCGCCCCATCTAATCCATCGACTTCGTAAACTGTTATGTATATCAATTATAAAATCATATCCGGTATGACGTATCATCTTTTTTAAAAAACATAATTCTTTCCTGTCGGAAGATTTCAAAGTTATGACTGAATTAAGATGAGGATTAAACCTGATAACATCGGCATATTGCGATTTAACAAGAAAATCAATTTGTGCGTTCGGGTACGCCGCACGCAATGTTCTTATGAGAGGTGAGGCAAGTATTACATCACCCAGCGAACTGAACCGAATAATGAGAATTTTTTTCAAGTCAGGCATTTTCACTGAAGGAACTTACAATTTTTTAAAAGGATTTGCAACCAATTTGATATTAAATTCTGACCGATGCAGGGAAAATACTCAATGACGCTTGGATGAGAATTGAAGGTTCAATTCCTGCTCAAATGCTTCAAAGGTTTTCTTATCGAAAAGGACAAATCTTATTAAATGAAGGGATTTTGAAACCGTGAGAAACTCAATGGCGATAGTAATCATTATTTTCGCACAATGAAAAACTGAAAATCCTCCCACACCAGTTCCAAGTGCAGGGAAACTAATACTTTCTATGTTATTTTTTTCAGCAAGTTTAAGTGCATTCCGCGTGGCAAGTGCAACTTTGTCGGCATCCGTATGAAGATCCTGCCCCATTACCGCAGCATGTATAACATACTTTGCTGAAAGTTTCCCGGCAGAAGTTATTACTGCGGATCCAACTTCAACCGGACCTTGAGCAACTGCTTCACGCTCAATACTTTCACCGCCTTTCTGTTTTATGGCACCGGCAACACCCGCGCCCATCCACAAATGATTATTGGCGGCATTTACAATAGCCACCGTCTGTTCACCGGTAATATCCCCCAAAACAATTTCAAGCGTATTATGGTTAATTGGTATTTTCATTACCTTCTTATATGAAGGCAGTTAAAAGTTATTGAGGTGAGCTGTCAATTGGAATCATAAACCTTATTGTTGTTCCAACACCCACGCGGCTTTCTACTTCTATTTTTCCCTTATGGTCATCAATAATCTTCTTCACGATAGCCATTCCGAGTCCCGTTCCATATTTTTTCTTATAGGTAAAGAAAGGTTCAAAAATCCTGGATTTAACTTCGTCAGGCATTCCGCACCCCTCATCGCGAAATTCTACCACAACATTACCAACTCCCCGTTTTGTTGTAATATAAAGCACGCCCTCCTTCCCCATAGCATCAGCAGCATTTATTGCAACATTGTAAAAAGCCCTGAGCAACTTGTCAGGATCAATTTTTACATGGCCATCAAATTGAAGATTCCTGTCAATCTGAATATTCCGACGTGATAGTTCCCTCTCTATGAAGGTCACCATCGAATTCATAGTTTCAGCAAAATTTACAGTCTGAAGATTCATCACACTCAAACCGCGTGAGTAATCAAGTATTTCCTGAGTCATAGCCAGAAACCGGTCAATTTCCTGAACCATGTCGTCCAGAAATTCAATCACCACTTTGTCTGTCGTTTTCTTTCTGATAACCTGTGCAGCAAGACGCATGGTGCTCATCGGACTTTTGATATCGTGTACTATGGTACTGGCCATTCTTCCTACTGCAGACATTCGCTCACTTTTTATCATTTCCTGTGCAAGCTGTGCATTTTCTATAGCAATTGCGGCATGGACTGAAAATGCTTCAATGAATTTTTCATCTTCATCCGTGAAGTTTCCTTTTGTCTTATTTAATAATTGTATTACTCCGATTATTTTACCCTCACGATTCTTAACGGGCATGCAAAGGACTGTGCGGGTTCTATATCCTGTTGTTTGATCGATCATGGGATTGAAACGGGGATCTTCATAGGCATCGACAATATTCACCGGCTTTCCGGTCTTGGCTACCGATCCCGCAATACCCACCCCCAGAGGGAGGCGGATTTCAAACATTGAAGAACCTTTTTGAACTTTTGACCACAACTCCTTTTTTTCTTCATCAAGTAAATAAAGAGTACCTCTGTTGGCTCCAACCGTCTGCGCAGCAGTACGTAGTATAATTTCCAGAAGTTTGTCTATATCGAGCGAAGAATTTACACGCTTTGATACCTCAACAAGGTGTTTGGTTTTTACAAGCTGATGATGTAAGGCGGCAATATTTCTTTCTTCATGCTGAAGGTAAATCTGATTTGCAGCACGCAAACGTCCGGCAACTGCCTGTAAAATATTGGAAGAGAATTCAGGACTGTTTCTGTAAAGGTAATCAAACTTATTTTTCGGCAGGATGGCAGTTAAACATTTTTCCATTGCTACAACTTTTGCCGATCTATTTTGATTGTCAATTGCCGAAAGTTCCCCAAAACAATCACCTGCTTTAATAATCCCAAGTATAACTTCCTCCCCAGAATGTGTTGATTTCATTACCTGCACCGAACCCTCCAGAACAAGGAAAATATCCCTGCCTCTTGTACCATCTTCGAATATTACCTCTCCTGCAGAAAAATTCCTGATTTTAATATCAGGTAAAATATTCTTTATGACATCCCTCGATACCCCGCGAAACAGTAAATTTCGAAGGATTTTCTTTTCAATAAGCTGTAATTTTTGATTATTAGCCATCACAAAATTATATAAAAAGAAATAATCATAATCAAGCAATTTGTGAAACATTTTAATGGATTCCCTCGTATTAAAACAGTGTAAAAGGAGTACTATTATGTCAATATCGGATAAATTAAAATTCCTGAAAATATTATTAAGATCAGGTGGAAACATATTCCTCCTTCTATTTTTATTTTTAAATCTGACTGCAGGTGAAAAGGTTTTAATAGAATTAAAAGATTTCACAAAAACTGAACTTAAAAGCGCAGGATTCATTTTACCTGCAGATGCTGAACTTCATATCGTTGCAAAAGGAGGTGCGGGGAAAAAATCATTTTCTCCAGAGGATGGGATGTACGCATATGCCTGGATAATTGATGGGACATCCCGCGAATTGGTCTGGAAAATGGATAGGAAAAATACTTCAAGAGATGGTGAATACAGAAATTTTGATGATATCCTTTTCCTGAAAAAAGGAATCTATGAAGTATATTTTACAGCATACGGATATGTTGGAAGTTCGATATTTTCAGATTTTATCATAAACATCGACCATCGCAAGTTAGATAAAAAAGAATCGGACAAAAAACGTTTCTTTACATGGCTGGAAGATTTGTTTGGCGATGATTCAAAAAAAGATTGGACAAAACCTGCAAAAAATTGGGGGATAACAATTTCTATCAGCGATCAAGTAAATGATATCAGTTTATTCAAAACTCCTAACCGGTTTGGGGGTATTCTCTATAGCAGGGTGGAAGTAGGTGATAACGAAAGAATAAGACAAAGTTTCTCGTTATCAAAATCCATGAAAATCAGAATCTATTCTCTCGGCGAAAAAGATCTTGAGGATGAATTTGCCGATAACGGCTGGATCGTTGATATGAAAACAGGTAAAAGAGTTTGGAATATGCAAAGAAGTTCGAGAGAATATGCAGGGGGTGATAAAAAGAATATAAAATTCGACGGTATAATTACACTCCCTCCCGGTGATTATACAATATATTATAATACAGATAACTCCCATTCTTTTGCCGACTGGAATGCTGCTCCACCATACGATCCGATGTATTATGGGATAACTTTAATGGCCGTCGGTACAGGTGAAATGAATTATTTTAGACCGATTGAGAAAGGGAAATCAGAAGAGAATGTTGTAGTGCAGTTAATAAGAATGAAAAATGACGAAATAAGAAGTGCGGATTTTACGTTAAAAGATGATGCAGCGCTACGAATTTATGCCATCGGAGAACGTTCATACTCACACCGTCAGATGTCTGACTACGGCTGGATAATAAATTCCGTAACACGTGAAAAAGTCTGGGTAATGGATCCCTCTCAAACCGATCACGCCGGCGGTGCAAACAAAAACCGTGTTGCTGATGAGGTGATAAAACTTCCGAAAGGAAGTTATACTGTTTTTTTCAAAACCGATGATTCTCACGCTTATGATGATTGGAACGAAGACCCTCCTTTCGATGAAGAGCATTATGGTATCTCAATTTATGCAGATGAAAAAACAATCAAACAAAATATCATAGAAAAAAACAAGACACCAAAAATGAGCGGAATCATAGCTCAAATAGTCGGAGTCGGAGACAATGCCAATCAAAAGAAAAATTTCCATCTGGATAAAACAACAAAGATAAGGATTTACGCACTGGGTGAAGGAGAAAACCGCAAGATGTACGATTACGGATGGATTGAAAACAAATCAAATGGTATGGTGATATGGGAAATGACATACTCAATGACATTCCACGCAGGCGGCGGCAGAAAAAATCGGTCGGTTTCAACTAATATTGTGCTTGAAAAAGGAGATTATGTACTGCATTACGTATCAGACGGCTCACATTCCTATGAAGAATGGAACACAGATCCGCCTGACGATCCCACAATGTGGGGAATTACATTATACGAGGAAAAATAAGGAGGAAGTAAAATGAAAAAGTGTATTCTTATTATATCAATACTACCAATATCAATTCTCTTCCTATCCACCCCTACCTCCGGGCAGGAAGGTACATTTAAAGAAAAGGTGGATTCAATCGTTAACGATATTATGCAAAAATTTGATAATGAACTCGGAACATACATTTTCCGTGAGGAACCTGTCGATGATATTGAAACTGAAACCGACAAACCTGAAACATCGGAAACCTACCAAAAACCTTTTTATTCAAAGACTTACGGAAGAAAACTGACATCTCTTGAATCCCACCAGAGTATAACAAGAAACTATTTCCCTGTTTTTCCATGGGAAACAGCAAGCGAAAACCTGATATTCCAGTACAACAGAGTCGAAGGACTTTTCCTGGGGTTAGAGTATCCTCAAAAATACTATTGGAACGAACAGCGAATATCATTGTTTGCATCTGGAGGTTACGGTTTTGCAGCACATCGCTGGCGTGGAGGCATTGGCGGATCTCATCAGTTCGGTTTCAATAATAACCTTGTTGAATTTGGTATAGAAGTCCATAGCCTGACAGACTCACGAGACCAGTGGATTATTGGAACCGGTGAAAATACACTTGCAGCATTTTTCTTGAGAGATGATTATAGAGACTATTTTGAACGGGAGGGTTTTTCGATATGGACAGGATTCTACAAAAAATGGAAACTTTCAGACATGCAATTTCAAATCGCATTTCTTAATGATCAGTATGGTTCATTATCTAAAAATGCAAACTGGTCGGTATTTGGTACCCACAAAACTTTTCGTGAAAATCCAGCCATTGACGAAGGCAGAAGCAAGAGCATACTTGCAACCTTTAAGTTCCACTCCACTGAATCACGCAGAATATTCATGACAGGATGGAGTATATCTGCCTCTGCTGAAGTAGCAGGCAGAGCCCTAGGGGGTCTATTTGATTTCAATTCCTATCACTTCGACATCAGGCGATACCAGGGACTGAATCGTTATTCAAATTTTAACATTCGTTTACGTGCGGCAAGTGCAACTGGTGATGTACCATATCAGAAAATATTTGAGTTAGGTGGATTCGGTACAATACCTGCATTTGGTTTTAAGGAATTTTCAGGTAATAGAATGTTGCTCGCCAATGCTGAATATATCCTTAACGGTAAGTTACTGGAAGACGTGGAGTTTTTCCCCTCCTGGCTATTAGGTAATTTAAATATTATACTTTTCACTGACGCAGGTTATATTACAAGCGTAAATCCAGAAGCGTCCCTCTTAAAAGGATTCGAGGATCTTTCTTACTCATCAATACACTCCGATTGGGGTGTTGCTCTTGGAAGCCGCGATGGGAAATTACGCCTCGGTTTCGCATGGCGGACGGATAAATCGGAACCGGTTAAAATATTCCTTCGCATCAATAGACCTTTTTAAAATATCAGTCAAAATCATCTGTTTTAAGAAGGTCTCTTGCACCTAATAAGCAATTTTTGTATTATTAGGTGGAGCAACCATAATTTCTAAATTGTACCCTTCATCTTAAATCACAATACCATAAAACCTCCCTGGTGGAGGTAGTTTAATCCATGAATAAAATAAGTGGACATACTAACCATAAAGAGTTTGAAGCAGAAGCCATCCCACACATGGATATACTTTATAACTATGCCCTGCGTATGACGGGGAATAGTGATGACGCCAGCGATCTTGTTCAGGAAACATATTTAAAAGCGTTCCGTTTCTGGGATAAATACGAGAAAGGAACCAACATACGTGCATGGTTGTTCAGAATTATGAAAAATTCTTATATTAACCGCTACCGGAAAGAATCTAAAGAACCGGAGACGGTAGATTATGATGATATAGCGAATTTTTATAATTCAATTCGTGACCAGTATACGGACCAAAATGATTTACAGGAAAAAATATTCGGCGGTTTGCTTGAAGATGATGTGGCACGCGCACTCGAATCACTCCCAGAAGATTTCCGAACAGTTGTCATTTTATCTGATATTGAAGGGCTAAGTTATGACGAAATTGCAGAATTCGTGGACTGCCCTATTGGTACCGTAAGATCAAGATTGCACAGGGGTAGAAAAATGCTCCAGGCAAAATTGTTTAACTTTGCAAAAAAACGTGGATATGTAACTAACAAATAATTTTTAAAAAGATTTTAGGAATTTTTCAGACAAAGTGAATTGTAACGAAGTTTTAGAATTAATCAGTGCGGAATTAGACGGCGAACTTGATAAAGAAATAAAGCCTGCATTTTATAATCATTTATCAAAATGCGCACGCTGTAAAAGCGAATTTGAATTAGAGCAAATAACAAAAATTTTTATCAGCAAAAATTTGAACCGCACCTTTACACCTTCTCATTTAAGAAACAAAATAATCCGACAGATTGAGACGGAAACAAAATCCTATTCTCAAAAGGACTCAATCTTATCCCGCATTTTTAATTTACCAAGATGGCAGATAGTAACTGCAATGGCTGGAAGTGCCGCCGTCATTATATTCATACTTCTAACATTAACAACAAACTACAATAAATTAAATATCGCTCCAATAAATAATAATCTTATTCACCACGTCTATAATAATTTTAATGGGATAGTGGATCAAAAAGTAATACCGGCAATAGCAAGGGGAAACCCGGAGTCCGCACAGATTTATTTTAACCGCGATATTAATTTCCCTGCTTTCCTGCCACCAATGAATAATTGCAAATTCCTGGGTGCAATGTTCAGCGAATATGCAAATGTTGGAACTGCGCACCTGGTATATAAAAATAATGATGAAATTATATACATTCTTGAGGTAACACTGGATGAATTAAAAAACCATCGCACGCTCTCTGTACCTGATGATATACTTGTAGAAGCTAAAAAAAGCAAAATTTATTTTGACAACCGTTTGGAAAACTATTCCCTGGCAGTATGGCTTCATGATTCACTTTTATGCTGTGCTATTACTCAAATCGATAATCAAAAACTCATTTCATATTTAACCAATAATTAAATTTCATATGATCAAAAGATATCTTTATGCCATTCCCGTTTTAATACTGATTCTAACAGGTTGTTCAAAAAAAGAACAAAATGAATCGGCAAATCAAAATAATATTCAGATTCCGGAAGTAACAAGCGTCACCACCCGAACAGATCTCGCACCCAATTTTAAATGGAAAGATCCATCAGGTTCCGAAACTGATTTTGACTCATTCAGAGGAAAAGTAACATTGGTGAATTTCTGGGCAACCTGGTGTGGGCCCTGTAAACACGAACTGCCTGCGTTAATCGCTCTCAGTAAAGAACTTGCAGATAAAAATGTAGTCATACTCGGTATCTCAACCGATCGGATCAAAAGCGATGTTCCTCCATTTATTAAAGAGCAAGGAATACCGTATACCGTAATCCTTTCAAACGAGGAACTTGAAAAAGCGTTCGGAAATATCAGGGTAGTTCCAACAACATTTCTAATCGACGCTAACGGCAAAATAGCAAATACAATCGTCGGAAGTCGTACAAAGGATCAATTTAAAGACGCTATACTGGCAGTTTTGGAACAAAATAAATAATGCTGACCCTGTTATTCCTTAAAGAATATTTTTTAAGGAGTAACCACCGGCAAACAAATAACTAAATATTTTTAGTTGTATTTCATCGGGGGTTTATGTAAGTTATCTGCCTGATACCATGACCTCTGAAAATAAAGAACTCGAGCAGATTGGCGAATTTGAATTAATACGCCGCATAAGTTCAGTTCTTGACATAATACCTGACGATCCACCCCTTTTTACCAACCTGATAAAAGGAATTTCAGATGATGCGGCAGTTTTTCGCCCATCACCTGAAAAAGTACAACTCTTTACAACAGACGCGTTTGTTGAAGGTATCCATTTCGATTTAACATTCACATCACTAAAACATTTAGGATGGAAAGCAATGATCGCAAATATAAGTGATATCATTGCCATGAATGGGATACCACGTTACGCTACAATAGCTATCTCCATTCCGAATAAAATTTTCCCCCATATGGTGGAAGAACTTTATCAGGGGGCTGCAAACGCATGCAGAAAATATTCCTGCCTCATTGTTGGAGGCGATACTACTGCCTCAATAGGAGGTTTGATAATTTCAGTAGCATTGATAGGAGAAACAGAAGAACAAAATGTAAGATATCGCAATGGGGCAAAACCAGGTGAACTTATCTGCGTCACGGGCCATCTGGGATCTTCAATCGCAGGTCTGAAGATTCTGGAGCGCGAAAAAAAGAAATATGAAGCTTCACCGGATAAATCTAATTTTAAACCAGCCCTCGAACCTTATAAACTGGCACTTGAAAAACATCTGATGCCTAAAGCTCGCCTTGATATGGTTCAAATATTCAAAAAAAATATTAACATCGGAGCATTGATTGATATAAGCGATGGATTAGCATCTGAGTTACATCATATATGCGAAGAAAGTAATGTTGGTGCCAAGATTTATGAACATAATATCCCAATTGAAACAATCACGGGAATTATTGCTCAAGAATTTTTAGAACAACCAACTGATTATGCACTTTACGGTGGTGAGGAGTACGAACTACTTTTTACAATCAGCGATAAAGAATATGAAAAAATTGCAACACTTACTGACGATGTCACTATCATAGGCCGTGTTACGGAAAAAGATGTAATCCTGGTACAGGAAAATGGAGAAGAGTCGCCACTCCCCTGGGGTGGTTATGATCATTTTAAATCGAAAAGAATATCAAAATAAATAATAAAAATTTATTAAAAGGAATATTGAACATGCAAAAAAGCCGGCGTAATTTTATCAAACAGGTAACTGGAGGAATTATAGGTTCATGGGTTCTTTTATCAGTTCCGGAAGACTCTAAAGCACGTTATGTAATATCAAACGATAAGACTATAGATCCGTTCGATGAAAATTTCTGGCAAATTATTCGTGACCAGTTTCCGCTTAGCCGAGAACGTATTTATCTTAACAACGGCACAATGGGACCTTCCCCCTTTGTGGTTCTTGAAAATATCAAGAGATCATTAGAAGATATCGATATAAGCGGAGAATATGGAGGATGGGAAGTCGCACGTCCGAGAATTGCTCAATTTATAAACGCAGACGAATCTGAAATTTCACTAACACATAATGTTACAGAAGGAATTAATGTTGTAACCTGGGGATTGCCGCTCAAAAAGGGTGACGAAGTAATTTTAACAACGCACGAACATGCAGGTAATGCTCTCCCCTGGCTTAATCGCGCAAAATATGATGGAATAGTTATCAGAACGTTCAAACCCATGCCAAATGCAGATGAAAATCTGAATGCAATAGAAAAAATAATCAATCGTAAAACCAGAGTAATTGCAATTCCTCATATTACCTGCACCATCGGACAAATATTTCCCGCTAAAGAAATTACACAACTTGGACATGATAAAGGATTATGGGTATTTTTTGACGGGGCGCATGGACCAGGAATGATGCCTCTTGATATGAAAGATATCGGGTGCGATTTCTATGCAACCTGCTGCCATAAATGGATGTGCGGACCAAAAGGAACAGGCTTTCTCTATGTTCGTAAAGAATTGCTCGATACTCTTCAAGCACGCTGGGTAGGTGGCGGCTCAGATACTGGCTGGGACATGACAGTCGACCCTCCACAATTTAAAGGCTACGTAGCAACGGCTCACCGATACGACTTCGCCACACAAAACGCAGCAATTTATAAAGGTGTGGGATCGGCTATCGACTTCCTTTATCATATCGGAGTTGATAATATATCGCGCAGAGGATTTGCAATGGCAAAATATCTGCAGACAGAATTATTAAAATTAGGCGACCGTGTTGACATGCTCACTCCTACAGAGGAGCGATCAAGAGGATGTATTATTGGATTTAAACTAAAGAATATTGAATATGACAAATTTGGTGAACTCGCAGCAAAAAAGGGGTTCCGGATAAGACTTGTAGGAGAAGGGAAACTTAATTCAATTCGTGTATCAACTCATCTATATAATAACTTTGATGAGGTGAACAAGTTTGTAGAATTTGTGAAGGAGGTAGCATAAAACCGGCCAAATTATCATAATCGATCTGATTACCTTTTGCCACCCTGAATGTAAAAAGCAGTTCAGTACAACATTAACCAGAACTTATTGAATAATATTTCGTAAACATCTTAAACACTTCACAATAAAAATATCGTTAAATACAGAAAAGGTTAAGCCATGCATCCGTTCATGAAGCATACCGTTGTTTCCATTTTATTTTTAATTTTCTCAATATCTTTCTCACCTGCACAGTCAAAGTACCACAATTATAATGAAATGACCGATGAAATTTCATATCTGGTTGCATCAAAATCAGATATTGCATCTATAAAATCAATCGCTCAAACAACCGAGAAACGAAATATCTGGGCTGTGACTATAGGCGGCCGCGATGCCGATAATCGACCAGCAGTCCTGATAGTCGGAGGAATCGAAGGTGATCGTATTATCAGCAGTGAATTGACTTTACAATTGATAAAACATCTTATACAAAATTACGGGAAAATTGATAGTATTACCAGTCTGATTAAAAATACAACATTCTACATTATACCAAGAATGAACCCCGACGCTATGGAAACATTTTTTGCTAAAACCAGGTATGAGAGAAAAATTAATGCCCGACCTACTGACGACGATAAAGACGGCACAATCGATGAAGACGGATATGAAGATATCAACGGTGACGGCTTAATTACAATGATGCGGATAAAAGATAATAATGGTGAATATTTCCCGCACCCTGATGACAATCGGATCATGAAAAAAGTGGATAAATCAAAAGGTGAATTAGGATCATATCTTTTATTAACTGAAGGAATTGATAATGACAAAGATGAAAAATGGAATGAAGATGGACCGGGTGGAGTCGATTTAAATCGCAACTTTCCTCACAATTATATATTTTTCGGGAACGGAAGCGGCCCATACCAGATATCAGAAGAAGAAACCAAAGCTCTGACTGATTTCTGCTTCTCACACCAGAATATTGTACTTGTGTTTACCTATTCATCAAATGATAATCTGATTAATCCATGGAAGAAAGATCCTTCCCTCAGATCTTCCGCTCAAGATATGCGCTTTTCAAACTGGAGAAGAAGAATGGAAGAAGGTGAAGATTATTCACCGCGTCCAATTAACTCAGTTATGGAAGAAGATGAGAAGTATTATGGATATATAAGTAAACAATTCCATGAAATCACAAAAATTAAGTCGGGGCCAGCACCCCAAAAAGGGGAAGGTGCATTCAGTGAATGGGTTTATTATCATTATGGCAGATGGTCATTTGCAGCTCCACCCTGGTGGATTCCCGATACAGAGAAAAATTCTGATACATCATCGAGGAAAATTCCTGAATTGAAAATTGAAAAAGGATTCGATGATAAACCAGATGAGTATGCCGAACAAATTAAAGCACTTAAATGGTTCGATAATGCAGGACTAAAAGAAAATTTTATACACTGGAAGGAGATAAAACATCCTGACTTCATCGGGAAGAAAGTCGAAGTAGGGGGTTTTCGACCATTCGTATTTACAAATCCGCCACCGGAAAGCATTCAGACAATATCTCAAAAATTTAATACTTTTATAACATGGCTTGCAACAAAATTACCAAAAATTGTAATCAGCAATGTAAAAGTCGAACCAATTGAGGGTAAAATATTCCGTATCACAGCAGATATCGTAAATACTGGCTACTTCCCTACCAACAGTGCAATGGGTAGTATGGTTAGATGGCAACGTGATGTAAAAGTAACACTTGGAATGAAAAAAAATCAGGAATTAATAAATGGTTATGCATCCACCACCATTAATCCTGTTGACGGCGGCAACAGCAAACAGGAGCTGACATGGCTTATTATCGGGAACCGGGGTGAGACTGTCACAATCTCAGCCGAAAGCCCAACAACCGGAATAGTAACAGAAAAAGTAGAACTTAAGTAAGGAGAATGAAAATGAAAAGTATAAATCTATACGCGATAAATGTAATGCTAATTTTTGTGTTCATTTCTTCTGCCGCTGGAGGTTCACAAAAAGAGTTCACAAAAAGTTCACTGAAAGCACTCGGTGCACCAAATAATCCAAAAGTTGAGATTGCATGGAATAGATACTATGATCACAATGAAATAGGTGAAATATGTACGCGAATAGCAAATGCATATCCTGAACTTGCTAAAGTAACCAGTATCGGTAAATCATATGAAGGCAGAAATATTTTTCTTCTGACTGTCTCAAATTTTAAGACGGGAGATCCTGATAGTAAACCTGCAATGTATATAGACGGTAATATACACGGAAATGAAATTCAGGGCGCAGAAGTTGCACTTTATACCGGTTGGTACGTCACTGAAATGTACGGTAAGGTAGATTGGATTACAGAACTACTCAATGACAAAACACTATATATCGTTCCTACAATAAATCCGGATGGACGTCATCATTTTTTTCATTCGGCAAATAATGCGCATTCCCCACGTACAGGTTTTGTTCCGAGGGATGATGATGGTGATGGACTTATTGACGAGGATGACGATGACGACCTTGATGGCGATGGAAACATTGTAATGATGAGGATAAAAAGTCCAAACGGTCGCTGGATTGCCGATCCTGATGATCCAAGATTGATGATTCGCGCAAAACCGGACCAGCAAGGAGAATATGAATTGATCGGCTCAGAAGGTTTTGACAACGACGGCGACGGAATGTTAAACGAAGATGGACCGGGCTCGTATGATCCGAACCGAAATTGGCCATGGAAGTGGGCACCGCAATATGTCCAGTGGGGCGCCGATCAGTATCCTGGCTCTCTTCCTGAAACTCGTGCAGTAATTAATTTTACACAAAATCACGATAATATTGCAGCATTTCAGACTTACCATAATTCCGGCGGTATGATACTGCGTGGACCAGGTACTAAAGAAGAAACAAACATTTTCCACTGGGAAGACCTTCAGGTATATAATTATCTGGGAAAACTTGGTGAAGAAATAATACCTGGCTACAAATATATGGTACTATACAAAGATCTGTATACAGTTTATGGAGGAGAAATAGATTATTTCTACGGTGCCAGAGGTGCTGTAACATTCACTAACGAATTATGGACTTCATTTGATTATTTTCGAAAAAAACAAGACGACAACCAGAACTGGTTTGGTGAGCAAAAAGAAACCTATAGATTCGATAAACTTTTACTTTTTGGTGAAGGTATCGTTCCGTGGAAACCTTATAATCATCCTGAATTTGGACAAATTGAAATTGGAGGAATAAAAAAAGCATGGACCCGTACAGCACCTTCTTTTCTGCTTGAGGAGATGTGCCACCGTAATATGGCTTTTACACTTTATCATGCTTATCATACACCAAAGGTTGTTGTGGATTCAATTTATACGAAGAGGTTATCAAACGGACTTACAGAAGTAACAGCAATTGTAAAAAATGTTAGATTAATTCCAACACACACTACGCACGATGTTCAGAATAAAATTACTCGTCCTGATTTTGTAACAATAAAAGGAGTAAAGGTTTTAACGGGTGCAATTCTACAGGATCCTTTTAGAAAATTTGCACAAATTCAAAAACAAAATCCTGAACGGATTAAAGTTAATAATATTCCGGGTATGGGAACGGTTTACGTCCGATGGATTGTAGAAGGAAACGGACCTTTTGAAGTGACGGTCGATGCCGCTAAAGGCGGAAAACATACAAAGAAATTCAGATAAATTATTTACATTTAATACTAAATTAAATAAAATACAAAGATGATGCATAAACATTTTTCAGTAAATATCAGATTACTAATAATAGTTATACAACTTCTCACTATCAGCAATGCAGGGCAGCCCGCCCAGGATGAAAACAAAATCATCAAATTCAGTTATTCTCAGCGTATGCGTATTGAAATGTGGGATAATACGATCGGATTATCAAAAGCATTAGCCGCAGGTTCAAGTTATTTACGCAACCGTTCAAGCTTATCTCTTTCATTCAATCCGAAAATTGATGTTAATATCACATTTAAAATTACAAATGAAGTCCGTTATTATACTGTCCCTGAATCACGGGGTTTTGAATTTGATGAGGTATTTATCGACTTACTTTTTTTAAACTGGAAAAACATTTTTAATTTACCCGTTACACTGACTGCAGGCAGACAGAATATAAGTCTTGGCGAAGGATTCGTTGTAATGGATGGAGGTCCGCTTGACGGTTCCCGGTCCGGTTATTTCAATGCGCTCAGACTTGATTTGAATCATTCAAAAAAAGGGAAATTTACTGCATTTTATTTCTATCAACCAGCAAGAGATCAATATCTTCCCATAATCAACAATCTTAAGAAAAACTTGATTGAACATCATGAGGAAGGTTTTGGTATTAATTACAAATATATTATAGAACAGAGTGAAATAGATGGATATATTATTCGCAAAAGTACTAGATCTATATCAACACCGGATCAGACAGCGAGAATTTGGACACCTGGGTTCCGAATTCAAAACAGATTTTTAAACTCACTTCTATTTTGCGCTGAAGCAGCGTATCAAGTTGGAACCTGGAACACAAAATCAATGCAATCCTACGGCGGTTACTTTTATGGAGAGTATACTTTACCAAACTTACGCTATCTCCCCAGAAAAATTACTTTAGGAAGTATTTTACTAAGTGGAGATAACCTCAATACTGAAAAATACGAGGGATGGGATCCACTTTTTAGCAGATGGCCTAAATGGAGCGAATCATACATTTATGCCCTTGTTAAGGAAGGAGGTCCTGCATACTGGACAAATTTTGCCTCCTTATTTGCAAAAGTTGCAGCAGACATCACAGGTGATATAATGTTTACAATAGATTACCATCACCTGATTGCACCCGAACATTGCTCTGCTTATACACCTTTCCCGGGCGGAAGTGGAAAAACCAGAGGTGAACTTGTAATCGGAAAAATATCCTATGCACCACGAGATTATCTGAGCGGACATGTAATTCTGGAATATTTTAATCCAGGAAATTATTATTTTAGCAGTGCAGATAGTTATACATGGATACGCTTTGAAACATTTCTAAATTTTTAAAAATTATCATAACGGAAAAATGGAGTATTTTAAATAAGGATCAATAATGATTATAAAAATACTTTTAATATCAGCATTTGCGTTAATGATTATTTATGTAGGCATTGCAGGACTTCGCAGAACAAAGTCGTTTTCCGATTTTTTCCTCGGAGGAAGGAATATCGGACCATGGATGACCGCATTTACTTATGGTGCGGCTTATTTTTCGGCAGTTATTTTCATTGGATTTGCAGGAAAAATTGGATGGGACTTCGGCCTCTCAGGCCTCTGGATAGCACTGGGAAATTCTTTGGTTGGCGTGTTTGGTGTCTGGTTGCTGATGGGTAACAGAATTAAAAAAATGTCTGTCGAATATGATGTACACACCATGCCAGAATTTTTCGAAAAACGGTACAATAGCAAAGGTTTTAGACTGTATTCATCAATAGCAATATTTATATTTTTCATTCCATACTCCGCTGCTGTATTTATAGGACTTTCTTATTTATTCCAGGTTAATTTTAATACAGATTACACACTCGCACTTATTTGCATGGGACTCTTTACCGCTTTATACATTGTCCTTGGTGGTTATAAATCCATGACCATGATAGATGTAATTTTTGGAATAATTATGATCGCTGGCACGGCCGTACTTTTCACAAACACAATGGAATCCGCAGGCGGCTGGATGATGATCCAGGAAAAATTATCTTTAATCAATCCTAAATTATCTGAGATAGTCGGACCGCCAGGCCTGTGGCCACTCTTCTCTCTGGTTTTTCTTACAAGTGTTGCTCCCTTTGCCATGCCCCAATTAGTTCAGAAGTTTTATGCAATTAAAGATAAACGGGCAATAAGGATTGGTATGATTGCTTCTACAATATTTTCAATAATAATTTCCGGTACAGCCTATTTCACCGGTGCAACAACGCGTATTTTCATAAACCCAGAAAATGCACCCTCCGCATTTATCGACGGCAAACCCATATTTGATGCATTGATGCCGGAACTTTTAACAAATGTTATCCCTTCATCCCTTTCAATACTGATGCTCTTACTTATATTATCTGCCTCAATGTCAACACTTGCGGCGCTGGTGCTGATATCAAGTTCTTCAGTTTCAAAAGACATTTATGCGGGATTCATAAAGAAAGATATAAGTGATAAAAATCTCACAATGTTAATGAGAATAAGCAGTGGATTTTTTGTCTTCTTATCGGTAATACTGGCATATTTTAAACCTGCTACAATTGTAGCAATTCTCGGAATATCCTGGGGAGCAATCGGTTCTGCATTTCTCGGTCCATTTTTCTGGGGTATAATCTCAAAGCGGATGAGTAAAGCAGGAGCAATTGTTTCTTCTGTTGCCGGACTTGGACTATGTCTTTACCTTTATCTGACCGGGACACCTTCACCCCAGGCAGGAACAATAGGTATGCTCGCTTCGTTAATACTGAATCCATTAATCAGTATTATTTTTCGGAATGAGAGGACCGATCAACAGTAACCGTCAATTAAAGAATAGAACTAATTAAAACTTTTTAGCCAATAATATATTTACGAAGATTCTCAACTTCGTGATTTTTCAGTTCGCGAAATTCACCAGGTTTTAATTCTCCGATACTTAAAGGTCCGATTTCAATTCTTATCAATCTTAATGTCGGACATCCAACTGCTGCAGTCATCCTCCTGACCTGTCTATTTTTCCCTTCATATAAAGTTATTCTTAACCATGATGTTGGAATATTTTTTCTGTAACGAATCGGTTTTTCTCTGGGCAAAATGTTTGGCTCATTTTCCAGAAGAACAACATCAGCTGGTCGGGTAACACATTCTTTTATTTTAATTCCATTGCGAAGACTCATTAAACTTTTTTCATCAGGTATATTTTCTACCTGTACAAGATATGTCCGGGGATGCTGATTCTCTGGATCAAGTAAATAACTTTTCAACTTTCCATCATCTGTCAGAAATACCAGACCTTCACTATCGAAATCTAACCTTCCTGCAGGATAGACATTTCGAGGAAAACGACCAATATCTGAAAGTGTTTTTCTGCCGGAGGAATCGGTAAACTGACATAACACACCATACGGCTTGTTCACAATGAAATAGTGATATTTAATCCTGCTACGCTTCACACAATATTTTTTGACCTTTTATGTCACTTAATATGTCAAAATTCCCTAAAAAAACGAAATTTTAATAAAATTTCCCCATACACAAATCACATTATTTTCGTGATGTGAACCACTCAAAGTGATAATAACCACACATCAAATCGCAAATATTTAATTATTTATACAAGAATTTTGCGAGATATAAAATTATGAAAATTAAATATCAATGGCACATAAAAACTCTCGAGCAGCGGTTATCAAGTGAGTATTTATTGTTAACTGAACTCGAAAAACAAAATTGGAGTTCTATTGTCTTTTTAAAACTGTGGAATTCATTTGGTTTAATTTGCATTCATTAAATAAAGGAGTATTTATGAAATTCTGGTTACTTAGTGGTCTGGTGGTTGGTATTATAGTGTTATCATATTTAACACATACTGATCATAAGAAAATATCTTATATAAAAAATCCGAATTTATGTCATGATAATGATGATTTGCTTGTAGATGAGGATTTATAACATTTAGACTTATTTATATAATTTTATATTTAATTTAGCAAACCATTTTTATTAGATTGATCTGGTTTTTATAATTTTAGTATTACATTTCAAAAAGTCTCATCCCGTAATAATATTTAATTATACTTCTTTTCATTATTCTTTTTATATTTGATCTTATAAAACTATTTACCACTGTTAATATTAATATCAGCAATTATAATAGAAAATCAATATTTTGTCTTATAGAAAATAGATTTTTAATCAATATAAAAAACCATTTGCAATTTTATATCAACTTCCTGATATTTGATAGGTTATATCATAACACTAAAGGAATATGAGTTATATAAAACCAAAACATTTGAAAAAGGGGGATGTAATCGGGATCTGCGCTCCGGCAAGCCCGCCCGACTCATTCGAAAAACTTGAAAAAGGAATTCTTTATCTCGAACAATGTGGTTTTAGGATTGAACCAGGAAAAAATATTCACAGAAAGCATGGATATCTTGCCGGAACAGATCAAGAGCGTGCCGATGATATTAATAATCTTTTTGCTAATAAACATGTCAAGGCAATTTTTACTGTCAGAGGTGGTTACGGCTCTCATAGAATTTTACCCCTTATTGATTATCATAAAATAAAACAAAATCCAAAAATCTTTATCGGATACAGTGATATTACTGCTATACAACTTGCAATATTATCAAAAGCCCGACTGATAACATTTTCAGGTCCCATGGTCGCAGTTGAACTAGCAGAAAAAATGAACGAAGACTACGAAGAATATTTTTGGGAAATGCTTGCAAACCCGCAATATCGTATTGTCATGAAATCCGGTTATAATAAAACAAAAAATAATACAAATTCGGAAGGCAGACTTATTGCCGGGAATTTATCTTTGATAACTGGATTAATAGGTACCCCTTATTTCCCTGAGATCAAACAACCCATCTATATGTTTGAAGAAATTGATGAGCGTCCATATAAAGTTGATAGAATGTTCCAGAAACTAAAACTTGCAGGATATATCCATAATGCCAAAGGATTTATTATTGGAGATTTTTCAAAATGTGCTCCAAAATCAAATAAAAAATCCTTAACCATTAAAGAAATATTCAAAGATCTGTTTAAGGAATTTCATCGTCCTGTAGTTCATGGAATTCATTATGGACATGTTCACAACTCAGTTTTCTTCCCTATCGGGGTAAAAATAAAAATTAATTGTAAAACAAATACAATAAAATTTTTAGAAAGTGGAGTGCAATGACAGCAACTGTATCTCTCAAAAAAGGATAATTAAAATGAATATTTTAATATTAGCAGAAGATCCGTCATTTCGACTCATGGCAAGGCATTACCTAATTGACGAGGGATATAATATATCGCTCGCATCATCTCCCCAGGAGGTAATGAACCTGATAAAGAAGGAAAAAATAGATTTAGTTATCACAGAGTTGTATATGCCGGTAATAGACGGACTTCAACTCTGCAAACGAACGCGGGAAATTCCAGAACACAAGGATACACCTTTTATTTTTCTCTCTTCATATGGTGATGAGAGTACTGAGGCAATTAAGATGTCGTTTATCAATACTGGATTCTTCCGTAAAGGTCATTCGCTGAGTGAACTTATTACCTCTGTAAAATATCTTACGACACCAAAAGAAAAGGGCGGAGGAATGGTGGTTTTAGAAAAACCGGAATCTGCAACCGCTCCCGAACCAGAAATACCAATTCAAAAAGAAAAAAAGGAACAAGCTCAACACCATATACTTCTCGTTGATGATGATGAAGGTATTAGAAATGTATTGAGTATACTTTTAAATGACGAAGGCTACAAGGTATCAACAGCATGTGATGGTCAGGAAGCAATAGATCTCCTGGGAAAGAATAAATATGATCTAATCCTTCTGGATATAATTATGCCTAAAGTATCCGGTTTTGGCGTACTTAAATTTGTCAAGGAACACATCACTGATACCAAAGTAGTAATGTTAACCGCTTATTCAGAACTTAAACTTGCAATGGAATCAAAACAAATGGGAGCAGACGATTTTGTGGCCAAGCCATTTATGAGGCAGGACTTGTTAACCACGATCAAGAATGTACTGCAATAAATTTTTAACTTTGCTATCTACATTCATCTTAAATAATTCTTCTCATCTCGACTTTTGTGCAAATATTTCTGCTTCATCTTGTTTATATATATTATCATTTTCTCTATTATCCTTCACCATCCGTTTGGAAAAATAGGAATAGATCGCAGGGATAATATACAATGTCAGAGTGACTGATAATAATAACCCCCCCACGACTGCAATACCCATAGAAACTCTGCTTTCCGCACCCGAGCCCAATCCAAGGGCTATTGGTAATATTCCGAATATTGTTGACAGACTTGTCATTAGTATCGGTCTAAATCTTGCAACTGCGGCATTTTTTACTGCACTTATTACATCAAGTCCGCTCGCCTTTCGCTGATTGGCAAATTCCACAATAAGAATACCGTTCTTCGTAACAAGACCGATCAGCATGATCATGCCGATCTGACTAAAAATATTAAAGGTCTGATTGAAATACCATAATGAGAAAAATGCACCTGTAACAGCAAGTGGCACTGTAAACATGATAATGAATGGATCCCTGAAACTCTCAAATTGAGCCGCCAGAATTAAGTAAGTCAGTATCAGCGCGAGCATAAAAACAAAAAACAAACTTGAAGAACTTTCTGCAAAATCACGGGCAGCACCGGCAAGCGAGGTAACAAAAGTTTCGTCAAGAACTTTATCTGCAATTTCATCCATCGCCTTAATTCCATCACCGAGTGTATAGCCGGGGGATAATCCTGCCGAAACTGTTGCAGAAATATATCTGTTGTACCTGTAAAGTTGAGGTGGATTTGCCTGTTCCTGGACATTAACAATATTATCAAGTTGTATAAGTTCACCTTTTCTATTGCGTACAAAAATTGACTTTAAATCCAGCGGATCATCTCTGTTTACTCGAGTCAGTTGCCCGATTATCTGGTATTGCTTATCATCCTTAATGAAATAGCCGTATCTTTGTCCACTTAAGGTAAGTTGCAACGTCTGTGCCACATCGCTTACCGAAACACCCAGCGTTCTTGCCCGGTCACGGTCAATGACAACAGTAAATTCGGGTTTATTAAACTTCAGGTTAACATCAAAAGCATTAAAGACAGGATGCTTATTTACCTCTTCTATAAATTCAGGAAGAACTTCCCTTAATTTTTGTAAATTTGGTGCCTGCAACACATATTGAACCGGTAAACCGAATCTTCCCGAACCTGCAACGCTAATGGTCTGCTCCTGTATAACGACCGTCCTTGCTTCCTGTAATTTTCTCACTTCTTTTGATAAATCTTCAGCAATTTCTGCTTGAGTTCGTGGTCTTTTATCGGGTGGTGACAAAGTAATAGTAACGGAGCCGGAGTTTGCCGCACCGGAGAACCCTGAAGTATTTGCCATTAAAGCATCTATTTCAGGCACCCGTTCTTTAATAACTTCTATAAGTTTATCCATGTAGGCATCCATTCTTTCAAAAGAAGTGCCTTCGGGTGCAGTTGAATTCAGGCGTAACCGACTTCTATCTTCCAGCGGCGCAAGTTCCTGGGGAAGCAGGATATAGAAAAGAAAAATAAATCCTGCAAAAAGAATAATTATTATAAATGCAGCCCATCTGTAATGAAGAAATTTTTCGAGAGAACGTTCATAACCCTTCATTAACTTTTTAAAAAATGGTTCAGTGACATTATAAAACCAGTTATGAGAAGGATGCGATTTTATTATTCGCGAGGTAAGCATGGGCGTCAATGTTAAGGCAACAAATGCCGAAATTGCTACCGCCCCTCCAATTACTATTCCGAATTCTTTAAAAAGTCTGCCTGTAAAACCCTGCAGGAAAACAATCGGCATGAAAACAACTATGAGAGCAATTGTTGTAGAAATTATTGCAAAAAATACTTCACGCGAACCTTTGAATCCTGCTTCAATCGGATTTAATCCGTTTTCAATTTTAGCATAAATGTTTTCCAGGACAACAATTGCATCATCCACTACAATTCCAATGGCAAGAACAAGTCCAAGCAGTGTTAGCACATTGATGGAAAAATCTGCAAGGTACATCATAAAAAATGTTCCAATGAGAGATATTGGTATCGCAACAATTGGAATAAGTGTTGTACGCCAATCCCGCAGGAAAAGAAATATAATTATAACAACAAGGCAAAATGCCAGAATAATAGTTTCCTCAACCTCTTTAATTGAATTGCGAATGTATTTGGTCGCATCATATCCGATACTCAGTTCAATATTTTCCGGGAGATCTAATTTTATCCTTTCGATACGATTCATAAATTCATCTGCAATTGCGATATGATTTGAACCGGGCTGCGGCACAACCGCAATTGTAACACGCGGACCCGCAAGTCCCTTTGAAATTGATCTCTCATTTTCAGGACCTAACTCTGCATAACCTATATCCCTTAACCGTACAATGCGTCCTCCTTCTTCCCTAATAATCAAACTATTAAACTCCTCCGGGGTTTCTAAACGACTGAGGGTTCGGACTGTCATTTCTATATCATTACCCTCAATTCTTCCAGCAGGCAATTCAATATTTTCATTATTGAGGGCATTCCTCACATCAATTGGTGTAATCTTGTACGCAGCCAGTTTTGCCTGATCAAACCATAACCTCATTGCGTAACGCTTCTCACCAAAAATCCTGATATCGCTTACACCAGGAATTGTCTGTAATCTCTCCTTGAAAATCCGATCTGCAATGTCAGTTAATTTTAAAAGGTCTCGACTGCTGCTACTTATATTCATCATGATTATTGGAAATGCATCTGCATCCGCTTTTGAAACAACAGGCGGATCCACATCGGGCGGCAGCATACGAATAGCACCTGAAACCTTATCACGGACATCGTTGGCGGCTGTCTCTAAATCGATGCCAAGTTCAAATTCAATCGAAATTGAACTGCGCCCGTCGCGGCTTGTGGAATTTATTGTACGTATTCCTGGGACACTGCTTATCGCGTCCTCAAGAGGTTGAGTTATCTGAGTTTCGATGACAGCAGCGTTTGCTCCCACATAAGAAGTATTAACACTTATTACAGCAGGATCAATATTTGGATACTCTCTAACCCCTAAATATGTGAACCCGATAATGCCGAGAATAATAATGATTATCGACATTACAAGTGTTAAAACGGGGCGCTTTATGCAAATTGACGATAGACTCAACTCATCCAGTTCCTTATTATTCTTTTAGTGTGGTAACAACCATACCTGGTCGAAGTTGTAAAATGCCTGATATAATCAGTGTATCACCCTGCGAGAGCCCTGCATTTATTTCAATTCTTTCTTCATTTCTCGTTCCAACTTCAATAATTCTTTCCTCTGCCTTCCCATTATGAACTACAAAAACCTTGTGCCGCTTTAGTTCGGGAATAACTGCAAAAGAGGGAATGATAATTCCTCTGCGCAGACGCATATTAACTTCAACCTGTGCAAATGAACCTGCGCGAACAGATTCCCCAAAATTTGGATAGAGCGCTCTTACCTGAAATGTTCTTGTGGTTGGGTCAATATTTGGAGATTTTACGTAAACACGACCTTTATATATTTTTGAAGATCCCTGAACGGTAAAATTTATTAAATCACCCACTCTTAAATCGTTTGTATATTTTTCAGGAAGCGCGAAATCAATTTTTACTGTATTATTGTCTGCAAGTGTTGTAATTAGAGTTGCAGGAGATAAATAACTACCTTCACTCACAAAACGTAAACCCAATACTCCATCAAACGGAGCGCGAATTTCAGTTTTCTTTATCTGCGCTTCAATAAGTTGAATTTCCGCTTTAATAACATTTAATGCATTCACGGAAGTTTCAAACTCCCGTTCACTTACCAACTTTTTCTCAAATAGTGATTTCTGCCGTTCAACTTCCCGCTCCGCCAACTCTTTACGATATTGAGCTGAAAGCAATCTCGCTTGAAGTTCATCATCATTTACCTTGATAATCGGATCCCCCTTTTTAACTCTACTCCCTTCCGTAAAATAAATCTTTTCAACTTTGCCTGATATCTCACTGCGGACTTCAATTTCTTCATTGGAGAGAACAGTTCCGACAGTTTTTGCTACAGTGTATATAGTTTCAGGTTGAACAACGAGATATCTTACAGGTAACCCCTCCCCTCTTGTTCTATCCGCTGTATTTTTATTTGTCTCCTTCGATCCATTGAACGCAAAAATCCTTATTAAGATTAAAATTATAATAATGCCCGAAACAATTAATAAAAATAGTTTTCGTTTTTTCTGTTCCATATCAAATCTTAAAATAAATTTTTAGCTGGTATTTTATTTCTCACGAATATTGCCCCGTGCTAAAGAAAAGAAGACTCCAATAAAGCATATAACAGTAAAAACAATAAAAGCATTCCTCACAGTCATTAAAAAACCATTTGAATCAACATTCGTTACAGTTGATGAACCTGCACTTATTGACATCATCATCAAAACAATTCCCATGCTGAGCATCTGTCCGCTTAAACGCATAGTCCCAACAGTTGCTGAAGCAACTCCGTACATATCCTTTGGTACCGAACTCATTATTGCATTTGTATTAGGTGACGAAAAAAATCCAAAACCTATTCCTAACAGAATAAGGTTTAATATAATGAAAACTATTGATGATTCAGAGTGAATAAAAATAAAAAAGAAAAGCCCTATGACAGTCATTAGCATCCCGAAAGAAGCAACATATCGGGGTTCAATTTTGTCAGATAATCTTCCGGCAAATAAGGAAATCATAGCCATGCAAATTGGTTGTGAAACAAGAACCAGACCGGTTGTGCGTGGACTCAAATTTTTTATATTTTGCAAATAAAGACTCATCAGGAAAGTGACTGCGGCAGTTGCACAATAATTAATAAGCGCCGCAACATTTGATGAAGTAAATGCTCTGTTTCTTACAAATAAATTGATATTAATAATTGGATAACTTGCTTTTTTCTCCCATAATATCAAGAAAACACCGGTAATGATTCCTGTAACAACCATCCAGATCCCAACTTGCAGATGAAGTCTTGAAAAACCAACTATCAATACTGTCATAGAAAAACAAAAAAGAACTGTTCCCATGATATCGAATTTATTTATTCGTACTCCTATCCATTCACCCTTCAATTTTCTTATTGTAATGATCAGCACTATCAATCCAAAAAATCCGTTGATGTAAAATATGCTCTGCCATGAAAAGTACTCGGTAAGAAATCCACCGAGAAAAGGTCCCAGAGATAATCCAAGATATACCGAAGCAACGTTAATACCCAAAACTTTTCCTCTATCTGGAGGCGGGGTTGCAGATGTCAAAATTGCAACACCTGTTGAGAAAATCATAGCAGCACCTACTCCCTGACAGATACGTAAAATAATTAGAACAGTCCCTGAACCCGAACTTGGTATCAAAAAAGAAAAGATTGAATAAACAATAATACCGAGCAAAAATATTTTCTTTCTGCCGTATGAATCTGCAAGTTGGCCGAATGGAATTAAAAAGATTGCCGCAGAAAGTAAATAAGCTGTAGCAATCCATCCCAATGCAATTGGATCCAGTGAATATTCTTTTCCGATTGTCGGAAGCGCAACATTGACAGATGAAGCCATGAATGGCGTCATGAAACCTGCTAATGTCGAAATTATTAATGCTGTTCGCGTTTCGTTCTCGGATGGTGTTATCAATTTGAAATCAAATTATGATTTTAATTACTGGACCTGTTAAATAATTTACAAAAATAAAAAATACCGATAAACCATTATTATGCATTAATAAAAACTGGAAAAACCATAAATAACTAATAATTAAAATTCTATTGTGAAATCTTCAAAAAAAATCCATTTCTGATATAAACTTAGACACATTCATTATAATAAAACTTAATATTTCTGTTCATTTTGATTGAAAATTAATTAAAATCTTCTGTAAATTGAAAAAAATACATATTTTTCTCATTTTTTTTGACTATCTATCAAATATTGCTTAAATTTAGCAGAATTTTAAATGTCTGAATTTTTAAATATTTGTGTATTTGCTTCAGGACGGGGTTCTAATTTCCGTGCAATCCTGGATTCGATTAAAAACGGAAAGATCGTGAACGCACGGATTGTGCTGGTTATCAGTAATAATTCAAATGCCGGTGCCCTACAGATAGCAAATGAAAATAATATACCTGCATTCCATATAAGCAGAATACAATTTGCATCTGATGATGAATATAACGAAGCCATAATTAAAAAATTAGAGTCATATAAAGTGAATTTTATAGTCCTGGCCGGTTACATGAAAAAAATTGACCCCAAAATAATAAGGAAGTTTAAAAATCGTATAATTAACATTCATCCTGCGCTACTACCCAGATATGGCGGTCATGGAATGTACGGAATGCATGTTCACGAAGCAGTAATCGCCGCGCACGATAAAGAAAGTGGTGCTACCGTACACATTGTGGATGAAGAATATGATCACGGGCCAATTGTTCTTCAGAAAAAAATAAATATTGATCAAAATGATACTCCCGAGTCATTGGCAAAAAAAGTACTTGAAGTTGAACATCAGATTTATCCTCAAGCGGTACGTCTTTTTGCTGAAGGAAAAGTTTTGATAAAAAATGGTAACGTAACGATCTTAAAATGAATTACCTTAAAATACATCGCGCCATCATCAGTGTTTCTGACAAAACAGATGTTGTGGAATTTGCAAAAGCCCTGTGCCGATGGAATATAGAGATTATATCAACCGGTGGCACATTGAAAACCTTAAAAAATGCAGGAATAACAGCAATTTCTGTTACTGATGTCACAGGTTTTCCGGAAATTCTTGACGGTAGAGTAAAAACTATCCACCCAAATATTCATGCCGGACTTCTTGCAAAAAATGATAACCCCGATCATTTGAAATCGTTGCAGGAGTTGAATATAAAACCAATCGATTTGATAGCAATCAATCTCTATCCCTTTGAAGAGACAATATCAAAAAAGAATGTAACACTTGACGAATCAATTGAACAGATAGACATAGGCGGACCGGCAATGTTGAGAGCGGCTGCAAAAAATTTTTTATATAAAGTTGTAATTTCCAGCCCCGATCAATATCAGCAAATCATTGCAGAACTTGAAAATAATAACGGTTCAGTTTCCCAACAAACCAGATTTCAATTAGCACAAAAAGTTTTTCAGCGAACGGCACAGTATGATTCCATAATAGCAGAATTTCTTGGTTCACAGGATACGGATGGAAAGAAAATTCTCCCGTCTCATGTTTCATTAAATTATAATAAATTGGAAGATTTAAGATACGGAGAAAATCCGCATCAACTTGGAGCGTTATACGGAAACTTTTTTTCCTATGTTGAAAAACTGCACGGCAAGGAGTTATCTTACAACAATATTGTAGATATACAGGCAGCAATCGAGTTGGCCGAAGAATTCTCCGAACCGACCGCAGTCATAATCAAACACACAAATCCATGCGGTGTCGGTTCGGCATCATTTCTGGTTGAGGCATACCGAAAAGCATTTGCCACCGACTCGAAATCTGCATTTGGTGGAATTATTGCATTAAACCGTCCGATTGATATGGAAACCGCAATTGAAATAGATAAAATTTTTACAGAAGTAGTTATAGCACCGGAATTTCCTGATGAAGTATTAACATTAATGAAGAAGAAAAAAGACCGACGACTGATGAAACAACTACGGCCATTTAAAGGTTCGAGTTCGTTTATTGCAAAACCGATTGCAGGCGGCATGCTTCTTCAAACCGTTGATGATTTACTGATGATACCTGAAAAGATAAATGTTGTAACAAAGCGTCCCCCCACCGAAAATGAGTACGCAGCAATGATGTTCGGCTGGCGAGTTGCGAAGCATGTGAAGTCAAATGCAATTGTTTATTCACTTCCTGACCGTACAATCGGTGTTGGAGCAGGGCAGATGTCCAGGGTTGACTCAGCCCGAATAGCGGTAATGAAAGCAAAGGAAGCAGGTCTCGATTTAAAAGGAACCGCTGCAGCATCTGATGCTTTTTTCCCCTTTCCCGACGGATTAATTGAAGTGGTGAAAGCAGGAGCAACGGCAGTAATACAACCTGGCGGTTCAATACGCGACAACGAAGTCATAAATGCTGCAAATGAAAACAATATTGCAATGATTTTTACTGGCATACGCCATTTCAGGCATTAATATAATGACAATTATTATTTACACATAAATAAATTAAAAATCACATGGGATTATTTTCATTTTTTTCAGCAGACCTGGCAATTGATTTAGGAACAGCAAACACGCTAATTCATATGAAAGGTAAAGGTATAGTTCTCAACGAACCATCAATTGTCGCATTTGACCGTAACACAAAACGGATAGTGGCTATTGGAAACGAAGCACGCGAAATGCTCGGCCGTACACACCGCGATATTCGTACCATACGTCCAATGAGAGACGGTGTTATTGCCGATTTTGAAATCGCTGAAGGTATGCTCCGCGAATTTATCAAGAAAGTTCATTCCAACTGGCTGCCAAGCCGTCGGATTGTAATATCTATACCAAGCGGAGTAACAGAGGTTGAAAAACGGGCTGTCCGTGATGCCGCAGAACATGCAGGAGCAAAAGAGGTACATTTAATTGCAGAACCGATGGCTGCAGCAATAGGAATCGGGCTGGATGTAGATGCACCTGCGGGAAATATGGTAGTAGATATCGGCGGCGGAACTACAGAGATTGCGGTTATTGCATTATCAGGAATTGTAAACGAGGAATCAATCAGGATCGCCGGCGATGAGATGAATAATGCAATTATTCAATTCTTCAAAAAAAATCACAACATACTGATCGGAGAAAGAACAGCCGAAGCAATAAAGTGTGAAGTCGGATCTGCAATGCCACTTAAAGAAGAGGTCTCGATTCAAGTAAAAGGAAGAGATCTTGTAAACGGTATTCCGAAAACATCGGAAGCAAGTTCAGTGGAAATTCGTGAATGTCTGAACGAACCCGTTCAGCAAATTGTTGATGCCATTAAATTAACACTGGAGAGAACTCCTCCTGAACTTTCTGCTGATATTCTCGACAGGGGAATTATGCTCTCCGGTGGTGGAGCACTACTTAAAGGTCTTGATGAGCGTGTCCGACTTGAAACAAGCCTGCCTGTACACGTCGCAGAAGATCCTCTAACTGCAGTCGTGAGGGGAACAGGCAGGGTACTCGAGCATCTCGGTCATTATTATAAAGTTTTAACGAAGAGCAAGCGCTATTAAAAAATGACCATGGGCAGATTTTCCTGTATTTCAGATTATGAATCCCTATCTATTTTTAACTGATCATGCAAAGACTGATCAACATCATAATAATGTTCAAGGAGTACCTGCTTCTTGCAGTTTTTATTATTGCCTCGATAACTTTATTAAACTATAATAACAACTTACAGATCCGTGCGATCCGATCTTATACCGTTGGTTTAATCGGCTTCGTTCAGAATACATTATCCATCATACCAAACATCTTTGAATTAAAACGAGACAACGAGGTTTTAAGACAACTTGCTGTTAATCTATCAGATGAAGTAAACCGTTTGAGAGAAGCACGTGTAGAAAATATTAATTTGCGTGCGATGCTCGGTTTAAAAGAACGAGCCCCATATAAACTTACTTCTGCTGAAATAGTCGGAAAAACCATGCACTTACTCCGAAATACAATTACTTTAAATATTGGAGAAGAGGATGGTGTTCGCCAGGATATGCCTATTATTAATGAAATCGGGCTTGTCGGTAAGATTATTGCCACAAGCAAACATTACTCGATAGGTCAGATTTTATATAACAAGGATTTTCACGCGACAACAAAAATACAGCGGACTCGTATTGACGGAATTATTGCATGGGAAGGAGGGGAAAATCTTCTTCTAACCAATATACCAAAAACTGAAGATGTAAGAGTTGGCGATGTGGTTATTACCTCGGAATATAGCAAGATTTATCCCCCGGAAATCAAAGTTGGAGTGATTGCATCCATAACCGAAAGACCGGGTGAACTTTTTAAAAGAGTTGATGTAGTGCCAAGCGTCGACTTTTCCTCGCTTGAACATGTTTTTGTTATAACCTCTGTTCCTGATACAGAAAAAATCTCACTTGAAGGAAAAATTTTAAAGAAGAAATAATGTGGAAGCATCTAAAATACTTATTAATATCCTTCATTATTATTCTCATTCAAACCCAATTAATTCCATTAATATCACTTAAAGGAATAAACCCCGATCTTTTAACAATCTGGATTGTCTATATTGCACTCCAAAAAGGACAAATGCAGTCCACGATATGGGGTTTTATTATCGGACTCTTATTCGATTTTATCGTGGGTAATTTTATTGGATTATCGGCTTTGTCAAAAACAATAACAGGGTTTTTTGCAGGGTATTTTTATAGTGAAAACAAAGCGCAAATGATACTTGGCAGTTACCGATTTATAATTATCGTTTTAATTACCTCTTTCATTCATAATTCGGTTTATTTTGTTGTCTTTACATTCGGAACGGAAATAAGTATCATTAAAGCCATTTTCCAGATAGGATTGGCTACGACATTCTATACTGCCGCCATTGCACTTCTGCCAATGTTTTTCTTCTACAGAAAATCTTTATTCTGACATGAAAGAATATTCTGAATCTTCATCACGGAAATCAATTTTCTTTGCAGGAATAATAATTATATTCAGCATATTCCTGGGTCGCTTGATACAACTGCAGTTTCTTTACTCTGATATTTATGGAAAAAGATCTGAAGAAAACAGTATTAGACAAATTCAGCGTGACCCGATACGCGGACTAATTTTAGACAGGAAAGGAAGGATAATCGTAGACAACCGACCTTCATACAGTGTTACCGTTATTCCCGCGGAATTTGAACAGGAGAAAATTCCAATCCTTTCCGAAATACTCAATCTTGATACTTCAGTAATCAAAGAAAAAATTACAAAGGGTATTCTTTACAATCGATTTGCACCCGTAAAAATTATAAGAGGTATCGATTTTAAAACCCTTGCAACACTTCAGGAAAACATAGAAAAATTCCAGGGAGTTGATTATCAGATTGAATCAAAAAGATATTACCCCACAAAGGCTAGAGCGTCTCATCTATTGGGATACACAAAAGAAATTTCCGATCAGCAATTGCTCGAGATGAGAAACGAGTACCGAATGGGTGATGACATTGGCGCATCAGGATTGGAGGCAGCATACGAAAGATATCTCCGGGGTGCAAAAGGTTACGAATTAATTACCGTTAATGCCTTAGGTCAAATGCTCGGTAAATACAACGATGGCAAAAACGATATCCCGGTAAGAGAGGGCGATGATTTATATTTAGCGCTTGATATTGACTTACAGGCATTTGCTGAATCCCTTATGACTGACAAAAGCGGCGCTGTGGTGGCAATTGATCCGAATGACGGCGGTATTCTTGCATTAGTCAGTAAACCTGATTTTGACCTGTCATTATTCAGCAGCATAACACCTCCAGAAGTATGGAGATCCTTAAACACCGATCCGACCAAACCCTTATACAATAGAGCAACACTTACACGATATCCTCCAGGTTCAACCTTCAAAATGGTACTCGCAACTGCCGCTCTTCAAGAGGGGATAATCAATACTAATTGGAGAATTCAGTGCACAGGAGCATTTAGATACGGTGCCAGAACATTCGGTGATTTGCACGTTCACGGATCCACAAACGTTATTGAAGCAATTCAAAAATCGTGTAACGTTTTTTTCTACCAACTTATTCTGAAAACAGGATTTGACATGTGGACAAAGTACGGCAGAGAGTTTGGCTTTGGATCGGTCACGGGAATTGATATACTTGAAGAAAATCCCGGTCTTTTACCCTCCGAAGAATATTTTGATCGTATTTATGGAGAGGGAAAATGGACTCAAGGATACTTAATTAACCTGAGCATCGGACAGGGAGAACTTGGAGTCTCTCCAATTCAAATGGCATGCTATGCATCGATAATTGCAAATGGCGGTTATTTTTATAATCCACATGCGGTCGTAAACATAAAAAATAAACAAAGCGGAGAATTAATAAAAGTTCAGCCAGAAAAACGAAAATTAAATGTGTCAGAAAATGTCTGGAATATTATTCGTGAGGG
>Ga0101944_10001956_pt1 | contig 36849 bp, 31 predicted proteins | sample DewCreD2012metaG_FD_75245 | JGI IMG/M metagenome (GOLD analysis project Ga0101944, IMG submission 75245) | Hot spring sediment bacterial and archeal communities from British Columbia, Canada, to study Microbial Dark Matter (Phase II) - Dewar... ... | reverse complement strand
CGCCTGTGCCGTTGACAGAAGCGTTGACAGTAAACGTGTCATCAGCTACGGCAGGTATGACCGTTTGCCCGAATAGACCGAACAGCAGGGTGATTGACAGTAAAACATAGCATAATTTCTTCATTCCTGGCAGTATCCTTTCACTGAATTTTGATTACATTTTTTTACCTGTGCAGATGAATCAAGAAATCCAGACAATAATACTTATCAATTCTCGATAACTCTCACTGACCTTCATAATTCTCTCAGGCTATTCCACGGTGACACTCTTGGCGAGATTTCTGGGGAAATCAATCGGGCACTTTCTGATTCTCGCGGTATAATACGCCAGTAGTTGCAGGGCGATTGTGTTCACCACCGGAGAAAGCAGATAATGAGTAGCAGGCACCCTGATGACAAATTCAGCTACCTTTTCCATGACCGGATCATCATCCCTGATTAGAGCGATAACCGGGGATTTCCTGGACTTCACCTCTTTAATATTGGTGATCATCGCTTCCCGGGTGAAATCCCTGTTAACAATCGCCACCACAGGCGTGTCTTCCTGCAGAAGGGAGAAAGGGCCATGTTTCAATTCTCCGGCGGCAAACCCCTCCGCGTGGATGTAGGATATTTCCTTTAGCTTGAGTGCACCCTCCAGAGCAATCGGCTGATTGATGCCCCTGCCAATAAAAAAGACGTTATTAAACTGGGCAAGGTAATAAGCACAGCTCTTAATGTATTCATGATCAGCCAGTATCCGGCGAATTTTCTCCGGCAGAAGCCGTAATTCCGCAATCAATTCAGCCTTCAAACCCTGATTTTTGAGAAAGCCTGTAAGGACAAGTTGATACAAAGCCAGTATTTGAGCTACAAAACTCTTGGTAGCCGCCACACTCAATTCCGGACCGGCTTCGGTTAATAAGGTCTGGCTAGCTAACCTGCAGGCAGTGCTGCCTTTAACATTGGTAATAGCAATCACCTGACTGCCAGCATCCTTCAGCCGCTTCATGGAAATCAGGACATCGGCAGTTTCGCCCGACTGAGTGATGGCAACCGCAGTAGCCGCAGGGATGATATTCTGCCTGTGATTTACTTCCGAAGCCAGTTCGATACGAACGGGAATGTTCAACAGATCTTCAATCAAATATTTACCAACCAGCCCGGCATGGTAAGATGATCCACAGGCAAATATCAGCATCTCCCGAGCAGAACTTCCACGTATGTGCGAAAAATCAAGCACCGGATTTTGCAATTGCATGATTTTCTCTGCTACTCTCTGAATTATCTCGGGCTGTTCATAGATTTCTTTCAGCATAAAATGTTCAAATTGACCTTTATCAACATCTTCAACACACCAGTCTATCCATGCTTCTGGCTTTGAAATTCTGAAACCATTTTTCTCTATTCTAATCTCCCGTTCGGTTATCAGGGCTATTTCGCCATCTTCTAGGTAAATCACCCTGCTGGTGTAATCCAGAATCGCCGGAATATCCGAAGCCACGATATTCTCACCTTCTCCTCTTCCAATAACCAGAGGACTGCCTCTCTTGCAGACAATTAAAACAGGTTGATATTCACTGATAATCGCCAGAGCATAAGAACCAGCAAGATCTTTGATAGCTTCCCTCACCGCAGATTCAAAATCACCCAGGTAATATTTCTCTATCAGATGAGGAATGACTTCGGTATCAGTCTCTGAGGTAAAGCTGTGCCCTTCAGAAATCAGTTGATCCTTCAATTCCTGATAGTTGGTGATAACGCCGTTATGAACCACGGCGATTTTTCCGCTGCAATCCACATGAGGATGAGCATTCTGAAAAGAAGGCTCTCCATGGGTAGCCCAGCGGGTGTGACCAATCCCCGTATTACCCTGAAAAGCAGGCATACGGCTTTGCAAAACCTCAACCCTGACTTTATCTTTAAACAGGTTGATGTTTTTACCAAGTATTGCCACGCCGCAGGAATCGTATCCACGGTATTCAAGCCTTTTTAAAGCTTTTAATATAACCGTTTGTGCTTCTCTGTAACCGGTATAACCAACTATTCCGCACATTTTGTTTCCTTTTGCACCCTACTGACCTTTATTCGATCTAAATATCAGAATTATATCCTGAATAAAAAATAAAACCGACCTAAAAAGGTCGGTTTCACCACTCGCTCCCTATCACCCAGGTGACCAGATTACAGGTGATAGTTCACAGCATCCATCAAAACAGAATTTTTACTATCTCTATTAATTAGTCGTTAAACCTTACCAAATCCCCCGTCGACTTTGAGCAGATAACTTATCTGCTTTAAAGCGAGTTTGAGATCGAGGTTTCTTTTCCCACTTTACCAGAGCTATCTAATAATTATTATATGTTTTATTCCGACTGCGGTTGCAATAGGTCTTTTCCACAAAATCCGGATTGATCAGGTTATCGAATTCCTCATATGCACTGTATAATGACCGGTGTGGCTAACCAGGTTTCCTTAAGCAATGAGGTAATTATAGTACTTTTTTACCAGATTTGCAGTACTTGGGATTTATTTACTTTCCTTTTAAATAAAGATAAAATTTTAGAAATATAAATTATTGACGTGCCGCATAATCTAGTAAGATATATCCATCTAGGAGACAGAGATGGTTAACCTCGAATACCATAAAGGTGAGATATGCAGGTTTACCTCCATCTTATGTCAGGAAGGTTACTGCCAGGATTGCATGATCCATTTGCAGAACAATCAGGATTCCCGTCCAATTGCAAAAGCTCTTCTTCTCATTTCCAGAGATAGACATCCCACGCGTCGTAAAAAGACATCTATCTGCTGAGCAAAACCGCTTTAATATTTTTTCATACTCACTTATCTGGCAAACCGCCAGGCGAGAATCAGGATAAGCGAAGATAAGAGGAGTATGCCAGCAATAAGCATCAGCAGCGGAAACTTGGAATCGTTGACTACATGTTTATTTAGATCAGAGAAATTAAGAGCTCCCGGAATAAACTGATCTGTACATTCCCGACCGGGTGAGATTAGTTTTCCCGGTAATGGTGTTCGGCTGCTCGCTACCAGTGAAGATGATGGTGCTGTTGAACTCTGGGGAATCGAGCTGGCTGGATGTGCTATTATGGTGATTTCCGATTTATTATCGGGCGATTCAGAAGGTTGAATTTGAGGTACCTGCCCTTCCGCTCCACTTATGTGGACAGTGCTCGCTCCCCCCGAAGACCCCGAAGGGGAAACAGGGGGAAGAACGGACACCGAACTGCTAGTTGGAGATGGTGTAGCTGATGGTGTAATTGAAGAAACAGGCGTAGATGACGATTTACTGGTTGCCGGCGTTGCAGTTGGCGTCGGAGAGGAGGCAGAGGGAGTTGAGGCGGGAACCAGTGGCGGAACCGGGTACTGAATCTGCACCTGTGCTAATCTGGTCGCATAATCCTCAAACCAGGGAGCAATTGCAGTATACTCCACATTATTGATATAACAATATCGAATGCCCCTCTGCCAGGCATTGATCGTAAGATCATAGGCTTTCTGCGCTGTGTAAGCAGAATTGAATCCGGTTACACTTATCCTGCTGCCAAACTGCTTCTGTACCGCACTAAGACTCTGTGCAGAGCCCTGCCAGTTTTCGGTTGATTGTATCAGATCAAATCCAATTTCGGTAAAGAGCGCAGGTGAAAAATCATCTACCCCTGTGTTGCCCCAGGCAATCATGCCGTATGAATGCACCAAGTCAACCAGAGCCTTTAAATATGCCTTCTGGTTTGCATCGGGGAAAGCTGAACATTCGTCAATAAATACTCCGTCTATTTTATCCAAGGTCGCCATATTGGTGATCAGTTTTTTATTCATTTCAAGAGAATACCATTTTGTAGCATAGCCATCCCCCCCGCCTCTGCCTTCATATCCCGAGGTAATGTATCCGGCTATTTTTATCCCTGCAGCATGATACTTATCAATATTTTGTAATAACCAGTCTGCTATATACTGTGGCGATTCCATCTCTCCATATAATCCGTGTGGTGGATTATCGATGACCCATTCCGGTTTAATTTTAATTATCCTGTTATCATAAACGGTATCATGATTACCGTAAGATTTCATATTCATTCTCAGTTTATTCATCATCTCCGCCGCTTTGATCTGTCCCGGTACAGGTTTAAGAAGCCATAAAGAGCAAAGTATCGAGGTTATAGCAAGCAACAGCAAAATCTTATAAGAAAGCATCTAGAAACCTCCCATCCTGCTGACAGCCACCCGTTCACGAATAGGATTATACCACGTATTTAAGTAAAAAACCCAAAGCAAAGCTGTTAGCCGTTATCGCTATTCGAGATTAACCGATGTTAGTTACGGGTATACTTGAAGATATTTCAGTATAGCTTAATTATCCTGATTATATTATTTAATTAATTATATTTCAAAGATAACTAAGCTTATTCTTTATACTTACCTGTACCTGTACACTCCTCATTTCAACTTCTGCTGTCTTTATCTATTGAGTTTGTTTATCCGCTAAATTGTTATAATATATACAACCTGATGAATGAGGAGGATGAAATGAAAGTTCTGGTAACCGGAGGAGCAGGTTTTATCGGTTCCCATACAGTTGATCTCCTTATTAAGTCCGGATATGAAGTTGTTGTGATTGATAACCTCGTAACAGGATTTGAAAGAAACCTCAATCCACAGGCAAAGTTCTATCGCCTGGATATCTGCAGCCCCGATCTGCAAAAAGTATTTGAAATTGAAAAACCCGGTGGAGTCATTCACCTGGCAGCTCAGACTGCAGTTACCCGTTCTCTCAATGATCCTGTCTTTGATGCCCGGACCAACATCTGTGGAAGTCTGAATCTGATTTCTAATTGTTTGAAAAATGATACCAAACGCATTATCTATTCATCATCTTGTGCAATCTATGGTGATCCTGATTACCTGCCGGTAGATGAAGAACATCCGGTTAAGCCCCTTTCACCATATGGCATTTCAAAACATACATTCGAACACTATCTTGCCATATATCACACTTTGCATGGACTCTCTTTTATCGGTTTAAGATATGCCAATGTATACGGTCCAAGGCAATATACCAATGGTGAGGGTGGCGTGGTAGCTATTTTTACCACCAGGATGCTACGCAATGAACAGCCTGTAATTTATGGCAAAGGGAATAAATCCCGCGATTATATCTTTGTAGAAGATGTTGCCCGGGCAAACCTGCTGGCTCTAAATTCCACCGTAAACGGCTTCTTTAATATCGGCACAGGCATAGAAACCTTTGATCAGGATATTTTCGAATATGTTAGCCGGGAATGCGTATACCTCAATCCACCTCTTTTCGTTGCAGAAAGACCAGGGGAAATTAAAAGAATATTTCTTTCCTGTAAAAAGGCGGCGGAAAAATTAAACTGGCAACCCCTGGTTCCTATAAAGGAAGGGATTGCCAGGACTGTAGCATATTATCGCGACCTACTCCGGAATGAAAACCGGTAAATCCTTTCTTAATATAGCTATATTCTGCTTGATGACGGCTAATTCTGGATGCTCTGGATCTGATTCCTTAGTTGTGCCTGATATCTACCTGGGGTATCCTGCCACTATAATTTTCAAATCCGCTCACCGTATTGGGTTCGTCATCTCGTCGCATCTTCTCGTACATCCTCTCTCCAGGACGCAAACCCACCACTTTTATCCTGGTTTTTTCGTTCCCATACATCCTGATCGCCTGCTCAGCCAGTTCTTTCAGCCTTATCGGCTCTCCAGAAGGTACGAAGTAGATTTTCCCATTTTCACCGTGTTCCAGGACATTAATATACAGATTCGTAACCACATCTACTGAAGTGTAAAATCTGAGCATGTCCGGATGGGTGAGTGTGATTTCATTGCTGGCTTCAATCTGATTTTTCCAGATTTCCATTACACTTCCCGTCGAACCCATGACATTGCCTGATCTGATAATCATAAACCTGGCTCCACTGGTCTTGTGGGCTTTCTCCATAACCAATCTCTCTGCAATAAGCTTCGTAGCTCCATAGCAATTGGCCGGCTCCACGGCTTTATCGGTGGACATTAAAATAAAGGTGTCTCCATGAAATGCAGATAATATATTCATCGTTCCGATTACATTGATCGATGTTGCTTCAGCACAGTTGATTTCACTTAAATCCACCCGCTTCATTGCCGCAAGGTGTATCACGGTATCTTTATCACGCGATGCGTACTCAACTATTTCACGATCCCTGATATCACCCATGATAATTTTCAATCTTTCATCGCTGCATTCTGCCAGAAGCCTCGATATGATACCTTCACTCCTTGACATCGAAAATATCTCGATATCCGGGTACCGGTCTAGGAGCTTTGCTATCAGGTGGCGACCTACAAACCCGCTCCCTCCCGTAATAAGAACCTTCTTCATTTAATTCTCCTTTGCCATATTACTTATTTACCTGCATTATCAGGAAACGGAATAGATTATATTCAAAATCCCTGAGCAACTTTGCAGTATAACATAAACTCATAATAAATCCCACTGCATTCCCCGCCAGAAATCCTGCTGCGGCAAACCAGCTATTCTCGAATACAAAGGGAATGGATGCCAGCTCAAAAATCAATATGCTGGCTACTGCCATGGTGGAAACTTCAGTTTTCCCGAACAGGGGCAGGACGGATGCGTTGAGCAGGATAGTGACCAGAAATACACATCCAGTACCAATCGTAACAATAATTCGAAATACCTCCCATGGCAGCAAAAGATATCCTGCAAGACCTGCAGCTAGGGTAAACAGAATAGCACTGAACATGCTTAACAAAAGGCTTTTTATATATATTTTTTTATATTCGCTAACCCTTTTCTGGATTTCAGCTAAAGTCCCGTCGTACCTGAATTTCACCAGATCTCTGGTTCTGGCAGTAAAATAGGCTACCCCGCAGACACCGAGCATGGGAATCATTCCCAGAAAGCTGCCCGCAGTATAAGGACTCCCGATCACAGGATTTACATCGCCAATTAAGCCTCCTGACAACCACACTATCAATTTGTCAAGAAAAATCACCACCACATATAAAACATTAAATACGACGGACATAAGATTGGATGCAATCAGTTTAGTGATATTCCGGACATCGCTTAAAACAGAATGTCTACCCTCCGGTTTTTTAAATACTATCAGGGCAATAATACCGGATAGTATCGGAAGTAAAGCACTTCCGGTTATGAATGCGATCCAGAAATATCGGGGGAAAAGCTGGAAGGAAATTAATGAAAGGATATAAATGATCAAATAAGCCAGAACAAATACCAGAGCCGGATAGATGTACTGCTCGGTAGCAAAGAAAGCTGAGGTAATAGCCCATGTCAGGGAATATATCAAAACCAACGATGTAAAAAACAGTATATTTGAGAACAGAAAAAAATCCTTTAAAAAGAAGCCAACTAACGCCAGGACAGAGATGGCTATTGAATAAATCAGGCCATAGAGAATACCCGCTCTCAATCCACGGGTTATTCCTCCATCATTGAACTCAGGCTCATCTACCAGCCGGTACATCACCATTTGCATCGGAGCCATACCCAGCAGGCTTAAAATCACCGACCCGAGGATGATCAAAGAATAAGTATTCTGCTCTTTGACGGATAAACCTGTAACCATGGAAAATATCAGGACTGAAACCCCTGTCGTCACCAACATTGGCAGAATAAAGAGGAGAGACTGCGTTTTGGCTGCAGATCTGGAGACGGGAGGAGTTATTTTCAGCTGTTCATAACCCACTTTTATCATTTCAGCAAACTTTCATAAAGATTTCTGAAATTATCTGCCATCATCCGGATTGTATATTTTTCCTGCACCAGTTGAGTTGCCCGTTTACCCATTGATAATCTCAGATCCTTATTTTCTACCAGAATGCTTAGCCTATCCGCCAGCACCTCTGGTTGCTCGGGCGGCACAACAAATCCAGTATCAGGGGTGATTATTTCAGGAATACCTCCAACTCCTGTGCAAACTGCCGGCAATCCGCAGCTCATTGCTTCAAGCAGGGCATAAGGAACACCTTCCGAGATTGATGATAGAGTGAAAATATCAACTTTGTGATACCATTCAACAGGATTCACATGCCCCATAAAGTGAAAATTATCCTGTAAACCCAGCATTTCAATGAGTTCCTCGCACTGACTGTGATACTGTCTATCAACGATATCACCCAAAACCACGAATTCTACTTTATGTTTTTTGCATACAATTCCGGCAGCCTGTATAAGATTGGTGATTCCTTTAATAGGGACTACCCTGGCAAAACAACCCACAACCGGTACTTCGCCCGGTTTTTTCTCAGCAGGTACAAACCTTTCCGCTTCGATCCCATTGTTAATCACCACTATTTTTGACAGATCAGCTCCTAATTGCTTTTCAACGGCAATGTGGCTATGGCAGGGAGGCACTATCTTATCGGCATAGTAATAAGAAGTCTTTACCAGATTTTCCGATAAATTCATCAACTGTTTTTCATACCAGCTCGGGACATTTGCCCGTGAGAGTTCCTTACGCCTTTCTACCAGATATAGACCCTGTTCGGTAAGCACCACCGGACGATTATATAGCTCCTTTGCAATTGCTCCTGCCAATCCGGCAAAACCCACACTCAAACAATGATAGAGGTCAGCTTCTGGTATTTCTTCTGCGAAATTCAAGCTATCAAGCATAATTTGGTGAATACCATATATTCCCCAGAAATAATCGGCAAACCTGTAATCAGGACAGGCTAAATTATATTGATATATCATGAAATTCCAGTATTCCCTGGTATTAAATAATTTTCTATCCGGCGGTCTAAATCCAGTGGCACCCAGCAGGGATTTCATATCCCAACTCCGAGGCTCGCGGATAAGGTCGAGAAATTCTTTCATTATCACTTCTATTATATGATCAGTAAGTTCTCCGGAGCCGGATGTATGTGTTCTGATGATGGGTTTGACCACAACCGTTCTGATATTGGGTAATTTTTCATATCTCCAGGGCTTTTCTTCTTCGAAAGGAATAATGCAGAATATGCTAAATTCAATATCTTTCAGGGCTTTTATCAGCATGTGAGCCCATTCACTCAAACCTCCGGATATGACCGGATACGAACCTTCGGATATAAGGCAGACTTTCATAAATTATGCCTTTAAAAACCGGGGAATATTCTGACTGTTTTGAGACATTTTAACAGCTTTAAATGATACCTTTCTGGTCAGATTGATGTCAAGATTGATCGATTCTTCTCTTCTATAAGATTTTTTGCGGATGATGTTTAACTTAAATTATGTTAAAATTTATTGATACATCTGGATAAATACAGTCTACCCGCCACCGAAAAAATAAAAGGAGGAGAAGATGCTTAAAGATTTTAAAGCCTTTATCTTGCGGGGTAATGTTGTTGATCTGGCCATCGGTATCATTATCGGTGTGGCTTTTGGTGCAATCATCAATTCACTGGTAAATGATATTCTTATGCCTCCCATCGGATTGGCTCTGGGTAAACTGGATTTCTCCAATCTTATGATCGTTTTAAAAGAAGGCTCTACCCCTGGACCCTACCTATCGCTGGCTGCCGCAAAAGATGCTGGAGCCGTGACCATTAACTACGGCTATTTTATCAATACAATTATCAATTTCCTGATCGTGGCTGCCGTCATCTTTTTCTTCGTTGTACGCCCGATGGTTAAATTAACCGCTCCCAAAAAGGTAGCCGCCCCGGCGGCTCCCACAACCAAGGAATGTCCCTATTGTTTTTCTACCATCCCGTTGAAAGCTACCCGCTGTCCCAATTGCACTTCTGAATTGACGAGAGCGTAACATTTCAATTTCCAAAATAATACAGGGCAGATGTTTCCATCTGCCCTTCGAGGTTGGTTTTCTATTCTTATGCCGTAGATTTACCGGATCCCCGGTAAAAGACAAAAATACAGTGGCCATAATAAAAATACTGGGCAGAGGGGAGGTATTTTTTTATCAGATCCTCAATTTCTTCCTTGATCAGGGGCTGCCCCATTTCAAGGCCCTTAATTGCCCTGTTTTTCACCGGTTCCCGTATGAAAGCCAGAGTGTAGTTTTCACTGATCCTCCGTAAGCAATGCTCCTTATTTTTCAAATGATGAAGGACTCCCCACATTACCGCGAGCTCACCCCTGGGCATTTCTTCGTCCAGATTGGCAATTTCGGCTTCGATGCCTTTTTGTCTTGCACGCCGGATCAGAGCAGGATGGATATCGAAACCTCTTAATTTCCGGGGTTGAAAGACTTCCTTGAGCAAGACGGTTATTTTCCCATCCCCACAGCCGAGATCATCCATATCCCTTTGCAGAAAATCTGCCGGAACCCTCTGTCTCAACAGCCTGATTTGTGCCTTAATCTGCGGCCCAACGACCAGGTTGGTGCCAAACACCGCATAAACCAGTTTTTGTATTCCAGTATGAATGGCTGTTCCTCCTCTTCAGGAAGATTAACCCAGGAACCTCAGTAATGAACCCACTCCAAGATACCCGGCATACGCAATAACCATAGCCTTCACAATATTACCTGCCACACACATCAGAAAAAATTTCAAAAGACGAAAGCGTAATGCTCCCATAGCGATCGCCATGGGAGCGAATACTGGATTTAACATAGCTGACATTATAAAGACCACTACTGAGCCTCTTTTATGAGCCCAGTCCACAAACTTATTCGCAAGCTTATTGGAAGCAACCTCATCAACAGAATAACGCCTCAACCCGGGAAAAAGCCGCCTTCCCCCCCTTCCCAAAAGATATACCAGCGTGCCTCCGATACCAGCGCCAACTCCAGCAGATACTCCAACCAGTGCAGGATTAAGAATTCCTCCGAAGGTGAATGTCAGAAGCAAGTAGGAAATCGGGAGAGGAATACTGATCCCGGCAATAAACGCAATTAAAAACATACCCAAATAACCGTAGTTCTGAAGGCTGGCAATCTGGCGCCAGTAATGTATAACCAGATAGACGGAGATAAGAGTTGTAGCGATGAAAATACTGCTGATGAGTATATATCTGGTTCGGGCGCTAATCTCTCCTACCTCCGTCTCCCAACCAGCGGCTGGATCTGGATTATTTATTCTTTTTTACTGAATACAAGCTCATCATCTACCAGATCAACCACCACCGCATCGCCTTCCTTAAATTCTCCAGCCAGTATTTTGCTGGCGAGAGGATTTTCTACATGCCTCTCAATAGCCCGTCTCAGCGGTCTGGCACCGTAAGTAGGATCATAACCCATATCAACAAGCCAGTTCTTGGCTGACCTGGTCAACTCTAACGTTAGTTTACGCTCTGCGAGCCTTTTCTGCAAATCTTTGATCAGTAATTCCACAATCTGCTCGAGCTGTTCCCTCGAGAGTTCATGGAAGACAATGATATCATCCAGGCGATTTAAGAATTCAGGTCTGAACATCTTACGCACTTCTGCCATGACCTGTTCTTTCATTGCCTCATAACTTTGCCTCTCAGCTTTAGTAGCGTTCTCGGGCAGAGCAAAACCAATTGGCCCCTGCTTTTTGATGTATTCAACACCGGCATTGCTGGTCATTATGATGACAGTATTCTTGAAGTCAACAGTACGACCCTGCCCATCTGTTAGACGACCATCATCCATGACCTGAAGCAACGTATTAAAAACATCCGGGTGCGCCTTCTCAATTTCATCCAGAAGAATTACCCTGTACGGTCTTCTGCGTACAGCTTCGGTGAGCTGTCCGCCCTCTTCATATCCAACATAGCCGGGAGGAGCACCAATCAACCGTGACACAGTATGTCTCTCCTGGTACTCGGACATATCCAGACGCACCATCGCATTCTCATCATCGAATAGGAACCATGCCAGGCTGCGCGCAAGTTCGGTTTTACCTACACCCGTTGGTCCGAGGAACATGAACGTTCCGATCGGTCTCCGGGGATCCTTTAATCCTGCGCGACTTCTCCGAATGGCTTCCGAAACCGCTTTGACAGCTTCCTCCTGATCAACCATTCGCTCATGTATGCGTTCTTCCATATGTACCAGCTTCTGGGATTCGCCCTCCATCATCTGTGTGATAGGAATACCCGTCCATTTGGAAACAAGTTGAGCAATATCCTCCTCATCAACCGGTTTGTCAATCCTGGATTGCTGGATCCATTCAGACTTAGCCTTCTTGAATTCTTCTTCAAGGCGTAACCTTTCAGATTTTATCTTCGCTGCCTGTTCATAATCTCCTCTCTGTGAGGCAGCGCTTTCTTCGTCCAGCAGATGCTTGATTCGCGAATCCAGTGACTTCACCCTGGGAGGAGCACTTTCAGCTTCGATTCTGATTTTGCTTGCGGCTTCATCAATCAAGTCTATAGCTTTATCTGGCAAATGCCGATCAGTAATATACCGGTGACTCAACCTGGCAGCAGCCTCAAGAGCGGCATCAGTGATCTTAACTTTGTGGTGTTCTTCATATCTGGGACGCAAACCACGCAGTATCTGAATTGTTTGTTCCACAGTGGGCTCTTCCAGGAATACGGGTTGAAAGCGCCTTTCAAGGGCTTTGTCCTTTTCAATATGTTTGCGATATTCATCCAGAGTGGTAGCTCCGATAGTCTGTAATTCACCGTGTGCCAGAGCAGGTTTAAGCATATTGCTGGCATCCATGGCTCCCTCTGCCGCTCCAGCTCCGACAACTGTATGTATTTCATCAATAAAGAGAATGATTTCACCCTTTGAATTCTTAACCTCGTCCATGACTGCCTTGAGTCGCTCTTCAAATTCACCTCTGAATTTGCTACCCGCAACCAGAGCTCCCATATCAAGAGCAGCAATTCGCTTGCCTTTAAGAGAATCCGGGACGTCTTCCGCCACAATCTTTTGGGCAAGACCCTCAGCGATAGCAGTTTTCCCAACACCAGCCTCTCCCACAATGACGGGATTGTTTTTAGTTCTGCGGGTAAGGATCTGCATAACTCTTTTGATTTCTTCTTCACGCCCGATAACTGGATCTAGTTTCCCCTGTCTGGCAAGCTCGGTGAGATCCCGACTATATTTTTCCAGCGACCGATACTTGCTTTCTGCCCTCGCATCAGTTACGCGGTGTCCGCCCCTGATATCCTGAAGTGCGCGGTAGATCTTTTCCTGATCAATACCGACACTGCGCAAAATAGCCGCTGCTTCTCCAATCTGTTCTCCTGCCATTGCCACGAAAAGATGCTCGGTGCCGATAAATTCATCCTTCAGTCTTTTTGCCTCAGCATCGGCAGCCTGCAGAAGCCATTGAATACGCGGCGTAGCATATATCTGCCCGCTTTCATAAGCTACTTTAGGCATTCTCTGTAAGGCTACTTCGACCCTTTCTTTAACTGTGTCAATGTTGATGCCGAGCTGTTTCAAAATTTCTCCGACCAGCCCCTGTTCCTGCTGAAGCAGAGCCATTAAAACGTGTTCGACATCCCATTGACTGTGTTTATATGTACGCACCAGTTCTTGAGAACTGGCTAATGCTTCCTGTGCCTGTTCAGTAAATCTTTCCTGTCGCATTAATTTTATTCTCCTTTTAATTGTTTGATTTCAGCTTCCAATTCCTGAATCCGATTCTGTAACTCGGTAATACGTTGAGCCATACGCAGAATTACTTCCGCTCCAGCCAGATTAACCCCCAGGTCTTCGATTAAACTCTTGATCCGCCTGAGTTGCTCCAGATCTCTCTCAGAATACAGTCTGATGTTGCCTCGGGAGCGAGACGGTTCGATAATACCAATCTTCTCATAATAACGGAGTGTATGAGTCTGAATTCCCAGTATTTTGGCAGCCACGCTGATGACATAGCGCGGTTCATTCTCAGGTTGATTCATACTCGCTTCACCTCACGTTTTATACTTCTGGTCTGAGTTCACGTAATTTTTTGAATAATTCTTTCTCCTGAGGAGATAATCCGGTTGGCAGTACGATTTTAACCTTCGCCAGAAGGTCGCCCCGTGACGAATCATTCAAACGGGGCATTCCCTGCCCGCTTAAACGGAATATCTTTTCATTTTGCGTTTCTGGCGGAATTTTTAGAGCCAGACGAGTACCTTTTAACGTCGGCACCTGAACCTCTCCACCTAAAACGGCTGTCGTAAGCGGAACTGGTATATCAATATAAAGATCATCCCCTTTCCGTTCAAAAAGGTTGTGAGGCTTTACCGAGATAACCAGGTAAAGATCCCCTGGAGGACCCCCAGACTGACCCGGTCCACCCTGACTGGCGATACGCACGCGTGAGCCATTGTCCACCCCGGGCGGAATTTTGACCTCCAGACGTTTTATCCGGGGTACAACTCCGGTGCCACGGCAAACCGAACAGGGCAGGTTATGTATCCTGCCGCTACCACCGCAGGAAGAACATACTTCTTCCGTTTGAAGAGATATATTCCGCAGAGTCCCGTTGAAAGCTTCTTCAAGCGTAATTTCAACAGGATACTCAATATCTTCACCTTTACGTGGCCGCGGGGTACGCTGCCTGAAGCCCCCCATCCTGCCCCCAAAAAGGTCACTGAAAATGCTTTCCAGATCCTCTGTCCCAAAAGAGAACATTTGCTCACCGCCGGGTTCCTGCGAAAATCTCCAGGTTCCACCCTGCTGGCGGGCGGCTTCGGCAAACTGATCAGCATACTGCCACTGATCGCCATATTGATCATATTTCTTCCTTTTTTCCGGGTCGGAGAGGACCTCATACGCCTCATTAATTTGCTTAAACTTTTCCTCTGCAGCCTTATTACCCGGATTCACATCTGGATGATATTGCCGTGCCAGACGGCGATAAGCCGCCTTAATCTCCTTATCAGTGGCTGTACGACTGACTCCAAGTATGCTGTAATAATCTTTTCCTGCCATCTCTCAACATCCTTAATTCCATTCTATTCCATTGTGCTGACTTTTACAATAGAATACTAAGGATTTTTAACACTACAATATTAACTTTTCTGAATTACTATTGTCAAGCAAATCGAACAGACGGGACACCCGTAAAATCATCTGGCCATAGAGACTGGTAAACCAGAATCATTTAAAAGATTTATAGAGGTAAACCAGCAGCCTGAGAATAAATTTCCAGAAACTGTTTGAGTATTCTGGCAGTAGCACCGGTAATAAGTTTGCCCTGATAAGCATAAACGTAGGGAACCACCCATCTTCCTCCCACCAGCTCAATAGGATCCTCGCGTCTGCAGCCTTCAGCTAAAAGTTTTTCCACCGGAATCTCGATTAGTTCAGCGATTTCATAATCGCTTAGCCTGAATCTGTAATCTGGTGAGATAACACCGACAAAAGGAGTGATTATATAATTCGAACCTCTGGTTAAAAAATCATCCAGTTCGCCCAGTATCTCAACGTCTTCTGGCAATAAACCGATCTCTTCGTAGCTTTCTCGCAAAGCAGTGATTAGAAGGTTACCATCATCAGGATGATAACCTCCACCCGGAAAAGAAATTTCCCCTTTGTGATGGTGTACCAGCTCAGTACGCCTGGTGAAGATAATGAAATACTGTCCATTAAGGAAATAAATCGGAATCAGAACGGCTGATGGCTTACGGCTGCTCTCCTGAATCCTGACTTTCTGTCTGGTGGAAAGCAACTCCCTGATTTTCTGGTTAAGGCTGATGGGCAAGAAGTTATTCAGTGATTAATCCTTTCAATAAATATAATTTCTTCAATATCATTATAACGCTTCATGAGCGAAGAACAATGTCTCCCCTCTTTGACAAACTGAAGATTTCTTCAGTCGATCAGGTTGAAAATCTAATCTACCTGGTTTAACGTATAGAGAGAAATAACAAAGCCCGGAAATTTTAAGTGTTAACCTGATCGCAGGGAACAAAATTCATCAGAAATGACTAAATCAATTCCCGACCAGAACAAAATTGAAATAAACAACCAGTTCAGAACCGCTCTTGAGATTCTGGAGAATAGCCGGAGAAGTCTTTTTATCACCGGTAGAGCTGGGACGGGCAAATCTACTCTGCTGGATTACTTCAGAAACCACACTGCCAAAAAAGTTGCGGTTCTTGCACCAACCGGCGTCGCGGCTCTAAATGTGAAAGGGCAGACTATTCACTCCTTTTTCGGGTTTAAGCCCAACATAACACTACAGATGATCAGGAAATTAAATCCGGAGGATCCGGGTTCTCACCTTTACAGGCAACTCGATACCATTATTATTGATGAAATATCCATGGTAAGGGCTGATTTACTGGACTGCGTAGATGTATTTCTCAGGCTGAATGGCAAAGAACCTGATCAACCATTTGGAGGCATCCAAATGGTTTTTATTGGTGATCTTTATCAATTGCCTCCTGTGCTAACTTCTGCTGAAAAAAACGGTTTTAATTTGATTTATCCCAGCCCATATTTTTACAGTTCGAAGGTATTTGAGTCGTTCGACATGGAATTCATTGAATTGGAAAAGATCTACCGACAACATGATCTGGATTTCATCGAACTGCTCAATGCAATTCGCAATCGCTCGGTTACGGAAGAGCACCTGGAAAAACTTAACTCCCGTTACAAACCTGACTTCGAACCATCTCCGGATGATTTCTTTGTTTACCTCACCACTACCAATGCTCTGGCAAAGGAAATCAACCAGAAACAATTGAATAAACTTAAAAGTAGGGCATATACATTCAGAGGAGAAATTAACGGCGAATTCGGCAACGAGTACCTGCCTACAGATATCGAGCTTACAGTTAAAAAAGGTGCCCAGGTCATGTTGCTGAATAATGATGCCGAAGGACGCTGGGTCAATGGTAGCGTGGGAGAGATCATCCAGATAATCGCCGGAGATACAGTTGACCCGGTTATTATTGTGAAGCTCGCAGAAGGCGATGAGGTCGAGGTCATGCCCTATACCTGGGAAATCTTCAGATTAAGAGTTGAAGACGGGGTTCTGCATTCAGAGGTCACTGGAACCTTCAGACAGTTTCCTCTGATGCTCGCCTGGGCAATCACCATCCACAAGAGCCAGGGCAAAACCTTTGAACGGGTAATTATCGATATCGGGAAAGGCACTTTTGCCCACGGGCAGCTTTATGTAGCTTTAAGTCGCTGCAGATCGCTTGAAGGTATCATCCTGAAAAAGCCGATCCAGAAGAAACACATCCTGACTGATTTTCAGGTGGTTGAATTTTTAACACGGTATCAGTACCGTAAGGCAGAAGAGCAATGCAGCCTGAGTACCAGAATCGAACTGATCCAGGCGGCCATCAGGGAGAATCGAGCGCTGGAAATAGTGTACCTCAAACCTAACGATGAGAAAACCCATCGTAAGATAATACCGATTTCAATTGGAGAAATGACTTTTCAGGGGAAAACCTATACCGGAGTCAGGGCTTTCTGCCTGATCCGTAATTCAGAGCGAACATTTCGAATTGACCGCATACTGGAAATTAGAAAAGTCTGAATCTCTGAGCTACCCGGATTCCTAAAGCATATCCGACGGGAAAGCAATTACGTCATCAATCACGGCTGTATCGCAGAAAAGCATTACGAGTCGGTCTATCCCCAGAGCCATACCACACGCAGGAGGCAACTTCTTGATTGCTTCCAGAAATTTTACAGGCAGGACTGCCGGCTTGCCTTCGTGCCGCATGAGCTCGATTTCCTGCATGAAACGCCGTTCCTGCTCAAGAGGATCATTTAGTTCGCTGAAACCGTTGGCAATTTCAAGACCACCTATAAAAATTTCCGCTCTCTCGGCTACAGCAGGGTTATCAGGCTTAAGGCGCGCCAGAGAAGCGCATTGCGCAGGATAATCCAGGAGAATTGCCGGTTTGTCCTGTGGGAGGGAGGGGATTATTTTTTCTACCATATCATGGTCAAACCGCACTCCATCAAAATGTTCATCCGGATTCCAGCCAGCCCATTTCTGATAGGCTTCTGCAATGGTGATCCTGAACCAGGGTAAACTCAAATCAATTTTACAGCCCTGATAAATTAATTCATGCCCCGCTTTGAATTCCTGTGCCAGCTCACTGACCAGATTTTCTGTATCCCGAATAATTACCTGATAATCTGCCAGTGCTCTATACCATTCCAGCATGGTAAATTCAGGGTTATGCTGCCGACCACGCTCATTCTTTCTAAAACAATGGCAAATCTGAAAAATTCTTTCATAGCCGGCTGAAAGCAAGCGCTTCATCTGCAATTCCGGAGACGTGGAAAGAAACCACCCTTCCGAGGTAAAGGGCAGAATAAACTGTTCAGGAGCGATTGAAGGGACTCGCAGGGGGGTTTCTATCTCAACAAAACCTTCCCGAGAAAAGAAAGCCCGAATACTGTTTATGATCCTTGCCCGGTATTCGAGCTTGCTTTTTATCCTTGAAAGGCGTTCTATCTCGCTTTCCCCCATCTCAACTCTTCAACCTGAGATAGTTATTTTGCGCCAACACGCTCGATATAAGTACCAGTACGCGTATCCACCTTAATGATGTCACCCTCTTTGACAAATGTAGGGACACCAATGGTGATACCTGTTTCCAGTTTTCCATCTTTGTTCTGAGCGGTAATTGTGGCACCTTTCAAAGAAGCAGACGTTTCAACGACCTTGAGTTCCACCACCTTGGGTAACTGGAGATCAATCGGGCGTCCTTCCCACATCATGATTACGACCGGCGTTCCTTCTTTAAGATAGCCGGCTTTTTCTCCGACCTGTTCTTTAGTCATGGCAATCTGTTCGAACGTTGAATTATCCATGAAGATAAAATTATCGTTCTCTCTATACAGGTACTGCATTTCGTGCATGGTTACGTTCGTTTCCTCAACCTTATCCCCGGAATGGAAGGTCATGTCCAGTACATTGCCGGTAAACAGGTTCCGTAATCTTAATTTGTAGATTGCACGACCTTTCCCTGGTTTGACAAATTCCACTGCCTCCACTGCAAAGGGGGTGTTGTCGATCAGAAGCTTGGTGTTTCTGGTGACTTCTTCAATGTTCACAGTAAGTCCTACTCCTTATCGGCACATTGCGCTGCTATTATTGCCAGTCTTCTGTTTTGAGAATCACATTTAGCCGTGATATATCAAAATGGCAACACTTAAATATAATGCCACTTTTGCATCGAATTATCAACAATGGGATCTGCACGATTTTATTACTTCAGCGATAAAGAAGAGGGGTCGATTAGACCCCTCTTCGTAAATGTTGATCCACTCACCAGACTATATTAAAGGCCGACGTGTTCTTCTACCCACGATGAACCCGATAATGAAAACCACCACTGCTACAGCTGCGTAAATCAGGTAAAGCCCCCAGGCAGGCATGATGAAGCCTGTAACGAAGGTTTGGGCTGGAGACCATGCACTCTCATTAAATGCTCCATCAATAGCCTTAACTCTCCAGTAATAAGGTTTATCTTTGCCGGCTGGTTTAAGTTTCTCCTCTTCGGTCATCTGATAGAAATTGGTGGTGAGCCCGGTCTTATTAAGAATCAGGTTATTGAAACCGGGATCCTGGGATAATTGGAATGTATAAGTCACTCCGCTCGGGTCTGTTACTGCCTGCCATTGGAATTTAACCACAGGCTCCGTTTTCGCTCCCGTTTCAGGTGATAGCAGAACGGGGACAGCGGGAGGAGTGGATTCCATCGTAAAATCTGCCGCCAGATTGGTAGTCCCGTCAGATGCGGAGACCACATGCTTTACTCCCCCCTGACTGGGCGGAGCCTGAAACGTTGCTGAAAAACTGCCGTTGCCGTCCGCGGATGTTGTAGCCACCTGCGTGGCATCATATTTTATTGTGATGGCTGCATTAGGGGCAAAAGATGTTCCGCTTGCGGTGATATTAGTGCCCACATTGCCGCTGGCAACACTGATTTTGAATGTCGGCGTCACAGAAAAAGTGATCGTGGCTGAATTCACTCCATCTGTTGCGGTAATCTTATGATCACCGGCTCTGGTAGGAGGCACAGTTACCGAAACTGAAAATGCCCCGGATGAATTAACTGATGCAGTACCAATCTGGGTATCGTCAAAACGAATAACCACTGTTGAACCGATGGTAAACCCGCTTCCTATTAAGGGAATGGAAGAGCCAACCGTTCCCTTGGTCAGGCTGGAAGTTAAGGTGGACAGGGCAGTAAATGTTGCTAATCCAGTATTTGTTCCATCACTTGCGGCAATTGTGAAAGCACCTCCTGCAGTGCTGGGTACGGTAATAGTAGCAGTAAAATTGCCATTGCCATCTGTGATAACTGGACTGGGTGTGGTTGCAATCTGCAATCCGGCGTAAGTTATAGTTATCCGGGTATTTGGCAGATATCCCTTTCCGGTGACAAGGACTGAAGTCCCTATCGTACCACTGGTGGGATTGATGTTCATTGTATTCTTTGTTTCCAGAGTAGCAGTTGCAAAATTCCCCGCTCCATCAGTTACCCTCAGGGTATGCACGCCGGCGGCGATGCCGGGAACCGTGAGTGACGTTGGGGGAAGCGTACCTTTAGAGTTGGTGCTGACACTGGTTCCAAAACCAACCCCGTCCAGGGTAAAGGTTAACGGTGAGGAAGCGGCGAATCCATTTCCTGATACAGTAATCTGGCTGCCTACGGTTGACGAGGTTGGATTCACCGTGATCTGAGGAGTAACGTTAAAAGTTATACCTGGTGAAAATCCAATGGTATCAGCTACTCTGATGGTATGACTGCCACGAGCAGCTTCGGGAATAGTAACCTCAAAATCGTAAAAAGCCCCATAAAAATCGGTATTCTCAGAATCAATAGCAATACTATCAAAATAGCAGGTGACTGATGAATTCGCCCGGAAGCCGGCTCCATCAATCAGGATTTTATCACCTACTTTACCCGTTGAAGCGCTTAAAATGATCACCGGCGTGATCGTAAATGAGATTGTACTGCTGTCTCCACTAATGTTGGTTTGTGCACTTATGGTATACGTACCTCTGGGGAAATTCGGCACTTCGAAATCGGTAGCAAAATTACCTCCGCTGACACTATCCTGCACCACGATAGATGAAAAAGGACTTACCGTACCAAATCTAATCGTTACCGTTGTTGCTGATGAACTAAAACCACTGCCAGTTAATGCTACAATTGTCCCCGGCGGACCGTTCACCGGATCTATACTGAGCGTCCCTGCAGCGAAAACAGGCACCGCAATGCCCAATATTGCCGTGACTGAAAGGATTATCAGCAAGGTGATAAATCCACGGTTCATGATTTTCTTCATTTCGTTCCTTCCTTTCCGATTTTACGGTTGAGAGATATTTTTCTATTTCGAATTTTTATCTAAATAATGCACCGTTCATCAGGCAAATGTCAACAATAGCCCCTCGGTAAGATTGCAAGTTCTCCCCATAGTTTAAAAGCTTATGTATTATAAAGTATAACGTAAAAAATTTGTTTTGGTTAGAGAAAATAAAAATCCCCTTCATAAGAAGGGGATTCTAACTTTTTATAAAAGCCGGGTCAGATTTCCTTGGTCAACGTTGCCAGAAACTCGGCATTGGTCTTGGTTTTGCGTAAACGCTCAATCACCCTTTCGGTAGCCTCAGAAAATTTATTGGAATCAGCCGCAATCATGGATACCATTCTGCGCAATAACCATACTTTATTGATGGTATTTTCATCCAGCAAAAGCTCTTCGCGCCGGGTTCCACTGCGCTGAATATCTACTGCAGGGAAGATACGAATTTCAGCCAGACGCCTATCAAGATGAAGCTCCATATTACCCGTGCCTTTGAATTCTTCATAAATCAATTCATCCATCCGGCTGTTGGTATCTATCAAACAGGTAGCGATGATGGTCAAGCTTCCGCCTTCAGCGGTATTGCGTGCAGCGCCGAAAAATCGCTTGGGAGGATAGAGTGCTGCAGGATCAATACCACCGGAGAGTGTGCGTCCACTGGGTGGCATCGCCAGATTATAAGCACGGGTTAATCTGGTAATACCATCCAGCAGTATCACGACGTCTTTACCGCTTTCTACAAGGCGCTTGGCTCTTTCCAGAGCCAGCTCAGCCACGCGTGTCTGGTTTTCGGCGGGCTCATCGAAGGTGGCTGCGATCACATCACCGCGTACAGCCCGTTTCATATCGGTGACCTCTTCCGGTCTCTCACCGATCAGACAGACCAGAACATGGATGTCATTATAGTTGGTGGTGATAGCATTAGCGATCGCCTTCAGAAGTAAAGTCTTGCCAGCCTTAGGAGGAGAAACAATCAACCCTCTCTGACCACGTCCGATGGGAGCTACCAGGTTAACCAGCCGTGTAGAAATATCACCGCCAGGGACTTCCAGATTGATTAATTTATCAGGAAAGGTTGGAGTCAACGAACCGAAGTTGGGTCTCTGCTTGGCAAGTTCAGGGTCAAGATCGTTGATGGCTTCCACCCTCAGGAGACTCATATATTTTTCTCCATTTTTAGGCGGTCTACCCTGACCTATTACCATATCACCGGTACGCAAACCAAATCTCCTGATTTGCGATTGCGAGATATAAACGTCCGTAAGACTGGGTAACAGGCTGCTCTGACGCAGAAAACCATAACCATCCGGCATCGTTTCCAGAATACCGCTGCAGAAAATATTTCCCTGGGCTTCGGTATACGCCTGGAGCAGACGCATGATCAATTCCTGCTTTTTCAGCCCCGTATAGCTTGAAACACCCATCTGACGAGCCAGATCAATCAGCTCATCACGGGTCTTGCTCTCAAGCTCGGTAATGCTCATTTTTACTTCAGGAGCCACCGGATTAGCTGCACTATTCGCAGTGCTGGTTTCGGTTGTAGGATCACTCTGTACCATATCTTTACTCTCTCTTAATTTATTCTTTTATGGTTGTTTAATCAGACAATAATATATCTTGTAAAATTCTGGTGAAATCGCTTTAATTGTCTCTGAAAAATTGCCTGTTTTTCAGAGACTCGGAATCAAAATATTCCGGAACAAAGTTTTTCAAACTGCAATTGCTAGGAAAGGGGAAGTAGTGGTTGTGCCCCTTCCCGCAACGTATCCTTTGCTGCACTGATAAATCCAAGAAACAACGGATGAGGGCGATTTGGACGAGAACCAAATTCAGGATGGAACTGGCACCCTACCATCCATGGATGATCGGCCAGTTCACATACCTCCACTAACCTGCCATCAGGAGATAACCCACTGCAGATCAACCCTTCTTTTTCCAGTATATCACGATATTGATTGTTAAATTCATAGCGATGACGATGGCGTTCCATGATAATCTGCTGACCGTTATATGCCTCTGCCGCCTTGCTACCGGGCTTTAACTGGCAGGGATAATTTCCCAATCTCATCGTCCCGCCTTTATTTTCTACGTCAACCTGATCGGGAAGAAAATCAATCACGGGATAGCGAGTAGAGGGATTAAACTCTGTAGAATTCGGCTCACTGGACTTGAAAACATGTCTGGCAAATTCGATTACCATAACCTGCATACCCAGACACAAGCCCAGATAAGGAACTTTATTTTCACGGGCATAGGTCACCGCCTTAATCATGCCCTCTATACCCCTTACTCCAAAACCTCCGGGGATAATGATACCCTGTGCAGAACGTAAAAGATGATCTGGATCTCCCTTTTCAAGCGATTCAGAAGGAATCCAGAGCAGGTTGACATCCCGATTATAATGCAAAGCCGCATGATGCAGTGCTTCACGAACTGAAAAATAAGAATCATGTAATTCAACATATTTACCCACCAGCGCAATATTCACTGGTTCTCGGGGAGTCTGCAACCTGTTTACCAGCTCTTTCCACTGGCTTAAATCGGGAGGTTGAGCCTGAATATTCAATTTCTCTACCAGCAACCTTCCCAGCCCTTCTTCCTCCAGAATCAACGGTACAAAATAAATACTCGGTACAGTTGGTAACGGAATAACTGCTTCCCGCTGAACATCACAGAAAAGCGATATTTTAGTCCGTATACTCTCAGAAATAGGATAATCACTCCGACAAACTATAATATCTGGCTGTATGCCAATCCGCCGTAATTCATTCACGCTATGCTGAGTAGGTTTGGTCTTGATCTCTCTTGTACAGTTCAGGTAGGGCAAATAAGTTACATGTACATAAAGTACATTGTCCCTTCCCACATCATTACGCATCTGCCGGATAGCTTCAAGGAAAGGCTGCCCTTCAATATCTCCAACCGTACCCCCTACTTCTACTATTACCACATCCGCCCCGGATTTACAGGCCAATTGTTTAAATCTATCTTTTATTTCAGTTGTCAGATGTGGGACAATCTGTATCGTGCCCCCCAGAAAATCTCCGTGCCTCTCTTTTGAAATTACCGATCGGTAAATCTGACCTGAAGTAATGTTTGATTCTGCTGTCAGCCCGATGTCTATGAAACGTTCATAATTCCCCAGATCCAGATCTGTTTCAGCCCCATCCTGCGTGACGAAGACTTCTCCATGCTGGTAAGGTGACATGGTACCTGGATCAACGTTAAGATAGGGATCCATCTTTAATACCGAGACTGAGATGTTGCGGCTTTTCAGGATAGTGCCTATCGAGGCTACCGTGATACCCTTACCAACAGAGCTTACTACGCCACCGGTTACGAAGATATATTTCGACATATAAAAATACTATACCCTAACATATCGCCGATAAGTAGCAGGGATTTCTTCAGTCTCGACTCGATTAAAAAGACCCAATTAAAGACCCAGTCATTGAGGATTGTTTTTCTAAGCTCAAGTAATTATAGGTAGTTTCCAGCGCATTTGTCAAGGTTTTGAAGGCTCTATTATAAAATCTGTGGAAAAAGTCTATTAGAAAAGTTATGGTGGTAAGAACCCCAGAACAGCAAACCAGGAGAAAGGAGGCTCTACCACCATGCCCAACAGGCAAGATAATAGTATCACAATCCTGCTCGGACTTGAAGACTACAAGGTGGGGGAAGTCTGGGGAGGTGAGAATAGGGTGACCGTAGAGGTTGAAATTAAGGGGAAAGAGAAGTGTCCTCACTGTGGTTCGAGTCAGCTCTACAGCCACGGTATGTCCCAGCCGAGGCAGGTGCTGCACACCTGGAGTAATGGCAGGAAGGTCTACCTTGCGCTTCACCGCCACCGCTGGAAGTGCCGCGATTGCAGACATACCTTTACGGAAGGCAGGGAGTTGGTAAGGCCTCACTCGAGGCTTACCTGCCAGGCTGAAGCCGAGGCCTTATGGCAACTCAAGGACAGAAGCTTTGGACAGGTAACAAGAGAGCTGGGAATAGGATACGGCACCTTGCGGCGCCTTTTAGAGAGGGAGACAGACGAGGAGATGCTGAGCTCCATTCAGGATGAAGACGCGATACACCTGGGCATCGATGAGCACAGCTTCAGACACCAGGAACTGGTGCACACCGTAACCGAAGTTAAGCAAAAGAGAGTGCTGGGAATTCTCAGGGATGACCGTATAGCTACCTTAAAGAAATTCCTGAGTAAGATTCCGCGAGACAAGGTCAAAGAAGTGTGCATTGACATGAAAGATGGCTTGAGGAAGGCAGTGGAAGCTCTGTTTCCCCTGGCTAAGGTAGTGGTCGACCCATTCCACGTCATTGCTGATGCCAATAAGCGCATGGACGAAGCCAGAAGAATAGAGCAGGACGTGTATCAAAAGAAGAAGGTGCAGATACCGAAGAAGCTATTCCTGGTAGGTAGGGAAAAGCTTACCGAGGAGAAAAAACAGAAGGTAGATACACTTCTGGAGAAGTACCCTGGACTGAAGGGTTTTTATTGGGCGAAGGAGAAAATACGGGAGCTTTACCGACAGCAAAGTCGGGAGGAGGCAATCAAGCTGCTCGATAACATCATTTTCAACCTGAAATCGGCGGATGATGCCGAGCTGGTACGGTGGGGGAACACTTTAAAGCACTGGCGGGAGCCAATCCTGAACCACTTTGATAACCAGACGACCAATGGCTTTACTGAAGGCTGTAACACCAAGATTAAGATGTTGCAACGCATTTCCTATGGCTTAAGGAACGTGGAGGTATACTGCAGAAAAATGCTATTGGGGTTTGTACCATCCCGAAGCTATTTCCACACTATTTGACAAAAAGCCTAGGATAATTTACGTTTTTCGCATAAATGAATTGAACAAATAATAAAAATCGAATAATTAATATTAAATATTAAGAAGAATTAAAAACTAGATATAATAATTATTTATTGAGAGCTGATTCAGTCAGGACTAAATTTATTAATTCCCAGTTTTTAATACCATTCCAATGATTTTATTCCATGAATGCTCATCTATTCCACGCTAAGCAGACCCTTCCGCATAGCGTATTTAATCAGCTCTGTACGGTTACGCAAGCCCAGTTTTTCCATAATTTTGGCTCTGTGGCCCATTACTGTTTTCATACTGATGAAAAGCTTGCTGGCAATCTCTTTGCCTGTATGACCTTCAGCAATCAATTTTAGGATTTCTCTTTCTCTGGGTGTTAAACTATCGAAAGCATCTCCACTCTGAGCCTGCTCCCGGAAACCTTTAATCAGGGCTGAGGCTGCTGAAGGATAAAGAAATGAATCCCCGCTGTGTACTGTGCGGATGGCAGAGACCAGTTCTGAACCAAGTGCTCGTTTTGGGACATACCCGGCTGAACCGGCTTTAATGGCGGATAGAACATACTCCCTGTCATCATACTGTGAAAGAATGATTACTCTGGCATTGGGATTCTGTTTTAGAATACGGCGTGTAGCCTCCAAACCATCCATATCGGGCATTGCCACATCCATAATTATTACATCCGGAGAAAGCTCTTCGGCTTTCTTAATCGCCTCTCTGCCATCACCGGCTTCTCCAACAATCTCTATATCGTTATCCAGGCTCAATAATGCCCTGATACCATCCCGCATAATAGCGTGATCATCAACCACCAGTACTTTAATCTTTTCCATCGTCACTATCCTTATCCGGTATTTTTAGTATGATCTCTGTGCCTTTCCCCGGGCTGGATTTAATGTTCAGAACACCCTTCATCAACTCCACCCTCTCCCGAATGCCAATCAGTCCCATCCCTCTTATTTTATCTTTACTCTCAAAGACTTCCTGGATATTGAATCCAATTCCATCATCTTTGACACTCACTTCAATGTGATTTCTCCTGAAGAATAACCTGACTAAAACATTTTTCGCCCTGGCATGCTTCAGAATGTTGTTGAAGGTCTCCTGTACAATTCTATAAATAGCAATTTCTACAGGAGCTGGCATTCTGCGGACTTCGCCGATAACCTTCAAACTGACATTCACACCGCTTACTTCCAGGCTGCTTTCCATTAGTGCCTTAATCGCATCAACCAGCCCCAGCTCATCCAGCATGACCGGTCGCAACTGGTAAATAAGCTCATGCACCCCATCCAGAATGGTGGTGGATAGATTTCTGGCTTTTTCAAGCAACTCCTTCGATCTGGTAGCATTGGAAGGCAGGTTTCCGATCGCTGCTTCGAGATAGGCATGCAAACTCGCCAGAACCTGGCTTGTTTCATCATGAAGATCACGGGCGATGCTTCTTTTCTCTTCTTCCCTGACCATCTCAAGATACGCGGATAATCTGCGTAACTGTTCCCGAGAATTTTTTAACTGTTCCTGGGCAACTTTACGCTCGGTGATATCTGTCACCATATGTAAGTAGATTCTTTTACCCTCAGAACTGACTGCTCGGGTCGGATAAATAGCAGATATAACCCAGCGTCCTGTCTTTTTGTCATATAGCTCTTTTTCGACAGCAGTATTTCTCTCGACCGCCTCTTCCAGCGGACAACCCTCGTAAGGCTCCTGAATTCCATGTATCACCAGAGGACAGTATTTGCCAATTATCTCATCTCTTTCTATCCCAAGATGGGTTTTCACCGCCTTATTTGCTTCAATAATATAATGATCTGCATCCACCAGAAGAACATAAAAAGGTATTGCATCCAGAATATCCTGGAGCTTTATCTCTGTCTCACCTTGACATTGATTTATCGTTTTTATCTCCATCTAATACTCTTCAAGACCATTATACTACATGGATTAAGATCCCAGATCTAAATTTTGAAAAACAAAGGCTCCCACTATCTGACCAGAGTGAGAGACCTTTGTAATATCCGTTTTGAATTATTTAATTTATTTATTAAGCCACTGAATCACGTTTACGCAGTGAGGGAACCCCAATCAGTATAAACGCCGCACCGGTTAAAACCATAAATGCCCCAGTAGCTTTAACCACATCCGTTAACCCTGATCCGGTGACTGCTAACTCCAGAGAATTGATCATGGTCATGGCATTAAGAATTGTCTGCCGATTCGGATCATTCCTGTCCATCTGGGAATAGTTGCCGATAGCTTTGGCATGCTCAGTCAGGATATCTGCCATCGCCTGGGCTTCCTGAGGACTATCAATAATTCCCTCTATTTTGCCCCCAGCACCAGCATAGGTGATATTTTGCTCAGCCATTTTCTCTCTGATGTAGCTGGCTTTGGCAAACCCCTGCTGGATGAAAAATCCTCCAAGAAGAATCGCTACCACACCCAGGGCGATAACCAGTACGGCGACTTTCCTTCCAAGGCTATTTATCATCAACCAGACCTCCTTTTACTTTGCCAGGATTCTTATTCCTGACATTTTCAGTCAACATTAGTATGACATATCCGTTTTAACTTCACATCGGGTAATTAGCCAGCATTTCTCAAAATCATTCCCTGTTTTGGTGGGAATAATTTCTTATTTTTATCAGAAAAAATACCTGTATCTTCGGTTATAAATTACCTGTTTTACCATGGAAAAAGGTATAATTATATCTGCAAGGTGAGCAGTGCCAATTCGAAGGGATTTCAACGGATGTAAGCTGTAAGCCGGTTGCAAACTTCAGCTCAGGAGGGCAAATGCCACGTTATCTGTTTCTAATTTGTCTTATCATCCTCCTGATAATAGAATCTTCCGGTTCGGTGTATGCCCTGCATCTACCCCGCATCGAAAGGGATATAACCTATTGTTCCTGCCATGAGTTTCCCCTTAAACTGGATATTTACTACCCTGAAAATGGTGGTAAACTTTCTCCCGCCATACTTTACATTCATGGGGGCGGCTGGTATTCAGGTGATAAAGAAGACCGGAGTTATCGAGATCTTTTACAGAGTCTGGTAAAGAGAGGTTACCTCGTAGCTGCGGTTGATTACCGACTGGCTCCCAGGAATAAATTCCCCGCCCAATTGGAAGATGTAAGCTGCGCCCTGCATTTCTTGATAACCAATTCTGTATCATACGGCATTGAACCTGACCGAATTGGAATCATGGGGGAGAGTGCTGGCGGGCATCTGGCTGCACTCCTGGCATTAAAGGAATCCTGCTGCAACAATGTTCAGACAAATTATTCATCTGACAGGGTACGGGCAGTTGTTGATATGTTCGGACCGGTGGATTTATCCATCTTTTTTGAAAATAATAAGTCAATGCTAATTGAACATGTCTTTAACACTGATGACCCTGAATGCGATATTATTCGAATTGCCAGCCCAATCAATTATGTAACGGGCAATGCACCGCCTTTTTTAATAATCCAGGGAGAAAAGGATACCGTTGTTCAGCCCGAACAATCCCTCATACTATATCAGAAATTAAGGTCATACGGTGCCACCACAAGTCTCATAATAGTAAAAAACGCTGGTCATGAGCTTAAACCAGACGGGGGGCCATTAGATCCTTCTCGGAAAGAGATTATCCAGCAAATAGGCGATTTTTTTGATTGCTACCTGAAACAAAACTAACGAGTTACCTGCCTTCCCACCATAATTATATTGAATACTTTAATCTATCCATATATCGTATTCGCTAAATTGTTGAATGGCCGGCTTATTGATGTTATGATTTCCCTAAAATATAGAAAATAGACGGGAGAGAAACAAGATATGATGAGGAATTTGCTGGATCAAAGCGCCAACCAATCCACTTTGCCTGAAAATTGGGCCCAGATGACTCCAGAGCAAAAAAGGCAATACAGGCTGGATAATTTCCTTAATCCCAAAGGTCTACAATTCGTCAGTAAGGAAGCTGAAAATAATTATAAAATCAGAGCCAAACGATATGTTGATGCTTATAACGTTCAGGAACCGGATCGGGTGCCCGTGAACGTTCCGCTTGGCAATCTACACTACACCCTGTATGGCATTGATCTGAGGACCGCCATGTATGATTATGATCAGGCCGCCAGAGCAGCTAAAAATTTTAATCAGAAATACGCTGAAGAACTGGAAGTTTTTGCAACTCCCAACGTAATCCCGGCCAGAGTGATGGATCTACTGGATTATAAGCTTTATATCTGGCCTGGTCATGGTCTCGCTCCAAATGCTCCGAACTTCCAGTTTGTGGAAGGCGAATACATGAAGCCGGAGGAATATGATGATCTAATCCGGGATCCTTCCGATTTCTGGATCAGAACCTATTTCCCCCGAATTTTCGGTACATTTGCACCTTTTAAAATGTTCCGACCAGCCACAGATGTCACCGAAATCGTGAATATTGGCAATTTCATGAACTTCTCCAATCCCCAGATGCAGGATTCTCTCCAAAAAATGATCGAAGCTGGCAAGGAATTTCAGAAAATGATGAAATCGCTTGCCGAATTCGGACCGGGTGGGGCTGCCCATGGATTTCCGATAACCTTTGGCACTTTTTGCAAGGCTCCTTTCGATATTCTGGGAGACACCTTAAGGGGAACTCAGGGGATCATGAAAGACATGTATAGAAGACCCGATAAGCTCCTTGAAGCGCTTGATGTAATCGCTGATATCACAATCAATTCCATTTTGAAAAATCCGAATACTTCACGCATCTTCATGGTGCTTTATCCCCTTCACAAAGGAGCCGATGGCTGGATGTCCCAGAAACAATTCGAAACTTTTTACTGGCCTTCCCTGAAAAAAGTCATGAACGCCTTCATTAATGAGGGTCTGATTCAATTGATGTTTGCCGAGGGTAGCTTTAATACCAGACTGGAAACTGTAAACGAGTTTCCTAAAGGCACTGTCTGCTGGTACTTCGATCAAACTGATATGATCCGGGCTAAGAAAATACTCGGCGATAAATGCTGCATTCAAGGTAATGTACCTTCATCTCTGGTGGTAACCGGCTCACCAGCAGATGTTAAAGAATACTGTCGGAAACTGATTGAAGGATGCGGGAAAGGTGGTGGTTATATTCTGGCTGCTGGCGCAACTCCAGAAAATCCTAAATTTGAGAATCTGAAAGCAATGGTTCAAGCCGCCCGCGAATACGGCGTCTACAGGAAATAATTTCCGCTGACTGAGCATAAGCCCCTTAACCAAGTGGTTAAGGGGCTAAATTTTTTACACCCGATCATACTAAAGTACTTGTTAAATTGGTACCTCTGTTGGATTTTTAAAAAAGGCGATCTGAGCCAAAGTAGAGTTATTCTAAAACCTGCAGGAGACCATGGCTATTGATATCAATCAACTATTGAAGTTGATGATCGATAAAGGTGCCTCTGATCTGCACCTTATGGTTAACACGCCACCTGTATTGCGAATCAACGGAGAGTTGATTGACCTCGAAAACTATGCTCCGCTGGATCCTATTGATATCGAGACGATTCTTAATGAAATCACCACCCCAGACCAGCGGGAATTGTTCTTCCGTAACCTGGAGCTGGACTTCGCCTGGAGCATCTCAGGAATAGCAAGATTCAGGGTTAACGTTCTCAAACAGCGAGGAACTCTCAGCCTGGCGATCAGGCTAGTACCTTACAGAATCCCGACGATCGATGAACTCGAATTGCCCCAGATATGCAAAGATCTGATCTTAAAACCAAGGGGATTGATTCTGGTAACCGGTGCCTCAGGAACTGGAAAATCCACGACGCTGGCAGCCATGCTTAATCATCTTAATCAGACCGAAAGAAGAAACGTCATCACAATCGAAGACCCGATTGAGTATATCTTTTCCAATCAGAAATGTTTAATCCTCCAGCGCGACCTGGGTGATGATACCCTGTCTTTTTCTACAGCGCTGTTGCACGCCCTGCGGCACGATCCTGATGTGATAGTGGTCGGCGAAATGCGCGACCTGGATACTATCAGCACTGCTTTAAGAGCCGCAGAAACGGGACATCTGGTATTGGGAACACTCCATACAATTGATGCACCTCAATCTATCGACCGCATCATAGATATTTTCCCCTACGGTCAGCAAAGGCAGGTGCGTTTGCAACTTTCCCAGGTGATCGAAGCGATTCTGTCTCAGAGACTACTTCCCCGGATCGGAGGAGGGCGGATAGCAGCCTTCGAAATTTTGTTGGGAACCAGAGCCGTAGCAAAATTAATCAGGGAAGAAAAGATATTCGAGTTAAATGCCCATATGGAGACCTGTAGAAGGGAAGGAATGCAAACCATGGACCAGGCTCTGGCTGAACTCGTTCGCAGAAAAACAGTGTGCCTGGAAGATGCGCTTAGATATAGTTCAAATCCAGATAGGTTAAGATTCCATCTCGCACAGAGCGAGCCAGCCAGGACCTGCTCCCGTTAGCAATTTACCAATTAATCAAACCACATTTCGGTCTTCAAAAGGTGGTTCGCTGGATGTTTCAGGTGCTTCAGGATAAAGAGCAATTTCCGTATTCTCAAGAAATTCCTCATAAACCATTCTGCCAAACTCATCTGTAAGTTCCACCAGATCAAAATCTGGATTATCTCTTGCCAGCCAGGCCTTTAACTCCTCCTCGGATTCGGCTACAGGATCAAAGGTTACATCGCCCCAGGGACCCTCCATCCTTTCAAACCAGCCAACAGGAGTCCAGACAAAAATTCTGCCGCGCGCAGGATGGTCTGGATCAGTCCCAAAGACCCGTGGACGTGCTCCCTTAAATTGTTCCTTCGCCATTCTTTCCATACCCTCGAGATTCACTGTCCACCTCCCTGAAGATTTTAAGATGCCACCATCTCTTATTATAGTTGAATTACCAGTTTTTAACTCTGCACATCCGGATAAGGGCTGAAATTAAGACCAAGTGCCTCAGCAACAGCCCTGTGGACTACTTTGCCGCGAAAAATGTTTAACCCCCTTTTCAATGCTTCATCTGAAGCAATCGCCTTTTCAAAACCAAGATTGGCAATTTCAAGAATATATGGCAACGTCGTGCTGGTTAGAGCAAGTGTTGAAGTCCTCGGAACGGCACCTGGTAGATTGGTTACACAATAATGAATGATCCCATCCACACTATAAACTGGATTATCAAATGTCGTGGGTATGGAAGTCTCGAGGCAACCACCCTGGTCAATAGCTACGTCCACAATTACAGAACCGGGTCTCATTTTGGAAACCATGTCCCGGGTAACTACCTTTTTTGCTTTTGCCCCGGGAGTCAGCAAAGCCCCTATGACCAGATCTGAATCAACGACTGAACTGGCAATATTCTGTGAATTTGAAATAAGTAAAGTAATCTTGCCTTCCAGAACATCGCTTAAATACCTCAGCCTTTCCGGATTAATATCTATCACAGTCACACTGGCTCCCATGCCCAGAGCGATTTTCGCGGCATTTAATCCGACTCTTCCTCCACCGATTACCGTCACTGACGCCTGCTTCACACCCGGTACACCACCAAGTAGAATGCCACTGCCTCCATTTACTTTCTCCAGATAATGAGCACCAATCTGGACGGAAAGCTTGCCTGCAATCTCACTCATCGGAGATAAAATCGGTAATATCCCGTTATCAAGCTGAACCGTTTCATAGGCAATGGCAGTAACTTGCTTTTCCAGCAGGACTTCTGCCAGATCCGGTATTGCTGCCAGGTGTAAAAAAGTAAAAAGTATCTGACCTGCACGTAGCCAGCTAGTTTCTCCGGGTAAAGGCTCTTTTACTTTAACAATTAATTCACTTTCCTGATAAATTGTTTCAGGATTTTTCATGATCTTTGCCCCGACCCGGATATATTCCTCGTCGGTAATCCCAATACCATCTCCGACCAGAGATTCCACCAGAATAGTATGTCCGTTTTCTACCAGAGTTTTCACGCCGTCCGGTATTATTCCTGCCCTGTATTCATGGTTCTTTCTTTCCCTGGGTACACCTATTATCACCCTTATACTCCCGATGCATTTTTAGAAAAGAATTGCCACATCAGTTCTTCTGACACAGCTCAGCAACCAGCATTTCCAGAGCCAGGTCACCTTCATAAACCCCTTGTTTTATTGACAGGTCAGTTCTCAAAATATTCTGATGAATCTCTTTTAACCGCTCCATTGTATATTTGCTACTTCTGGCAACTACCTTTTTCCAGATGAAATCACTGAATATTCCCATTTTGCCTTTGATTTCGTTCACTGACATTTTCTGAGATAATAAATCCTTTATTTGAATCATAATCTGCACCTGCCGTGCCAGCAGAACAAGGATTTGAGATGGACTTATACCATTCTCCAGTAGCTGTTCAAGAATTCCCTCAGCCATATTGGATCTCTGGTCTATAATTGAATCAACCAGCATGAATATATCCATTTCTCTGGCAGAACCAACTACCTGGCGGATATCCTCCTCGGTGATGTTTTTTCCATCCGCATAAGCTACCAGCTTGGCTACTTCATTTGCCATGACACGCAGATTGCCACCGATTAATTCCACCAGACGCTGAACCGCTACATCGGAAATTCTGCCATGCAGAGAATCGATCCGTGCTTTGACCCATTCAGCCAGCGCCTGACCCGTTAACACCGGGAATGAGCGCACCAGAGCTATGGGCACAATTGCATTAAACACCGGATTATTTTTTAATGAATCTTTCTTAACCTCTATCATATCCAAGAGCACCAGAATGGTGCTTTCAGGTGTTCCTTTGATACAATCAACCACTCCCTGGATATCTTCTTCTTTTCTGTGGCGTTCCCCTGCTCTGGACTGTTGAGTCCCCTTCTCCTGAGGTTCAAAACGCTCAATCAGCCCCTTGATGATGACCAGACGCTTCCCAAATAAAAAGGGAGTTGCCTGACAGGCAAGTTTAAGCTCATGTGGAGAAAGGTTGCGCCCTTCCAGAACGACAGTATTGATTTCTGCCAGAGAATCCTGCCCGAGCTCCTGCTTTAATTGCTGAAGGGCTTCTTCCATCAGGAAATCATCTTCTCCCCAGAATACGTAAATCACTCAATCCTCCGCGGCGTTTTAACTATTTTATCATAGCCAGAAATTACTTCCGTACAACAGGGTATCTCTAACCTTTCATTATTAATCATAATTGAACAATATACCAGCACAGGGTAAAATTATACTGGATTTCCACGGATTGATGGTCTGAGAAATTCAGCCGATAAGGATAAAATATGAGCGTTGATATCGGTATCATCGGGCTTTCCAAGAGCGGCAAAACTACTATCTTCAATGGCCTTACCAGAGGTAAAGCTGCCACAGGGATATATTCGACAAAATCCCAAACCGCCAATATTGGTATGGCAACTGTTCCCGATAATCGCCTTTATCAGCTTGCAGAAATATTTCATCCACGTAAAATTGTCCATGCCGAGGTTAAATATATTGATATAGGGGCATCCCTGAAAGAAATGGCAGTTGATAAGGGTATCGGCGGACAACTTTTAAACCAGTTAAGCAATGTAGACCTGCTGATCAACGTTGTCCGTTCATTCAAGAATGACAGTATTCCTCACCCTGAAGGCAGCATTGATGTCGTTCGAGATATCGAGGCTATGAACATGGAACTGGCATTCTCCGATCTATCAATTCTGGAAAGAAGGCTGGAAAGAATTACTAATTCTCTGAAATCAGCCAAACCTGCTGAACGCCAGTTAATCCAGAAAGAACAGGAAACTCTGCAAAAAATCAAAGAGAATCTGGAAAAGGATATTCCAATCCGTGAAATGCAGTTAACCCCAGACGAAGTCCGTGCGATCAGTAACTATCAATTTCTAACCGCCAAACCTCTCCTTACTGTGGTGAATATTGGAGAGGACGAATTACCATCATTTAAAAGCATTGAAACTGACCTCAATGCTCGCTTTGGTAGACCGGGTCATCGGATTATCGCCTCTTGCGGTAAATTAGAGATGGAACTTTCCCAGCTCGGAGAAGACGTGATGCGTGATTTCCGCAAGGAATTTGGTATGGAAGAATCCGGACTCGATCGCACAATCAGAGTATCCTATGAGCTGCTGGATCTGATCTCATTTCTAACAGTCGGCGAAGATGAATGCCGTGCCTGGCCAATCAAAAAAGGAACTGAAGCAGTCAAAGCAGCCGGGAAAATCCATACCGATATTGAACGTGGTTTTATCCGGGCTGAGGTGATCAATTATCAGGATTTGTTGAAATGCGGAAGTCTTGCAGAAGCAAAAAGGCAGGGTCTCCTTCGCCTGGAAGGAAAAACCTACATTGTTCAGGATGGAGATGTCATCAACTTTCTCTTTAATGTTTAGCCTGTTGTCATGGATCTCTCAACCAGGTAAACCTGCTATTGGAGGGGGTGTTGGCGGATAAGACGATTCTGATCGTTGAAGATGACAGGACTTTGCGGGATATCCTGGTATACAATCTCCAAAAAGAAGGATACAGGACAATTCAGGCTGCCGATGGTACTGTTGCCCTCGAATCAGCACGCAGAGAAAAACCAGACCTCATATTACTGGACTTGATGTTACCCCAGCTTAGCGGCTTTGAAGTCTGCCGGATACTCCGGCAGGAAACCACCATTCCAATTTTGATCCTGACTGCTCGTGCCGATGAAGTTGATAAAGTTGTAGGGCTCGAACTGGGCGCTGATGACTACATGACGAAACCATTTAGCATGCGCGAGTTATTAGCCAGAATACGGGCTATGCTGAGAAGGGCAGATATGTTAAAACAGTCAGTGGGTGAAAAGGCAACAGCTTCT